>Ga0102832_1000117_pt1 | contig 217943 bp, 207 predicted proteins | sample EBPBio282013_DNA_FD_88942 | JGI IMG/M metagenome (GOLD analysis project Ga0102832, IMG submission 88942) | Wastewater treatment Type I Accumulibacter community from EBPR Bioreactor in Madison, WI, USA - Reactor 2_5/28/2013_ DNA (Illumina Assembly) | ecosystem: Engineered > Bioreactor > EBPR >...
GAAGCATCGACGCGCTGCATGCACAAGGCTGGGAGCTGATCTGAAATTGACGAAAACCATGCCTGGGTTGATCGCTGTGCGATCAACCCAGGGAGAGGTATTGCTTGCAAAGGTGGGGAAGCCCTTGTAGATTGAGTAACGGATTCAACAGCCTCACACACAGAAATCCTGACACTCCCCATTGACGCTGTGGCCCAGCCCGGTCTGGCCGGTCTCGGTTTCAGGCAAACACCCCCGCCTGCTCCTGCATGCGCGCCGACACCTCGCCCAGGTGGTGCAGCGTGTCGCCCCAGCTCATCTCCAGCTGCGTCAAGGTCTTGAAGTAGTGGCTGACGATGTACTCGTCCGTCACGCCTATGCCACCCGACAACTGCACCGCCTGCTGGCCGACGAAGCGCATGGACTGGCCCAGCTGCACCTTGGCGTGCGACAGTGCGCGGCGGCGCTCCTCGGCAGGGGCGCCGAGTTTCAGGCTGGCGTAGTAGCTCATGGAGCGTGCCAGCTCCAGCTGCATCTTCATGTCGGCCGCCCGGTGGCGCAGGGCCTGGAAGCTGGCGATTGCCACGCCAAACTGCCGGCGCTGGTTCAGGTAGTCGAAGGTGACGGCGCAGGTCTGATCCATCACTCCCACGGCGTAGGCGCAGGCGGCGGCGATGGCGGTGTGCACCGCCAACTCCAGCGCGGCCAGGCCGTCGGTGGTGATGAGGGTGGCCGGGGTGCTGGCCAGCTGCAGGTCGGCGGCGCGGCTGCCGTCCTGGGTGCCGTAGCCGCGCGTGCTGACGTCGGCGGCAGCGCGCTCCACCAGGAACAGGGCGATCTGCCCGTCGAGTTGCGCGGGGACGATGAAGGCGTCGGCCTGGTCACCGGCTGAAACTATGTTTTTTATAGCTGTAATCGCATATCCATTGGGCGCTACGACCGCTTTTGCCTCGCAAACATCAAGGCGGTAGCGCGCCTTGCGCTCCTGCTGTGCCAGCACCACCAGGACCTCGCCGCTGGCGATGCGCGGCAGCCAGGCGGCCTGCAGCTCTTGCGGTGCGTACTGCGCCAGCACGCCGGCGGTGACGAAGGCCTGCGCCAGGGGTTCCAGCACGATGCCGCGGCCCAGCTCTTCCATCACCACCATGGCGTCGATCGCGCCCTGGCCCAGGCCGCCATGTGCCTCGGGTACGGTCAGGGCCGTGAGGCCCAGCTCGGCCAGCTCGCCATAGGCCGCGCGCTCAAAGCCCCCGGCTGCCACGATGGCGCGGCGGCGCCCGAAGGTATAGCCCTTGTCCACCCAGCGGCGCACGGCGTCACGCAGTTGTTGCTGGTCGTCGGAAAAATCGAAGTCCATGTGCTTGTCTCCTGTCAGCCCAGGATGGTTTGGGCAACGATGTTGCGTTGCACTTCATTGCTGCCGCCGTAGATGGTGGTCTTGCGCATGTTGAAGTAGGTCGATGCCAGCGGCGCGTTGGCCAGGGTGCCGCCGGGGAACAGTCCCTGCCAGCCCGCGTCCATGGCCTCCTGGATCAGGGGCAGGGCGTAGGGGCCGGCGGCCAGCATCATCAGCTCGGCGTAGCGCTGCTGGATCTCGCTGCCCTTGATCTTCAAGAGGCCGGCGATGTCCAGCGGGTTCTTGCCGCTCTTTTCCATCGACAGCACGCGCAGCACCAGCATCTCCAGTGCCACGATGTCCACCTCCAACAGGGCGATCTGGTCGCGAAAACGCTGGTCGTCCCATAGGCCTTCGGCGCGGGCGATGCGCTTCAAGCGCTCCAGTTCGCGCTTGGCGCGGTTTACGTCGGCGATGTTGGTGCGCTCGTGGGACAGCAGATGCTTGGCGTAGGTCCAGCCCTTGTTCTCCTGGCCTATGAGCTGGTCGGCGGGCACCTCGACGTTGTCGAAGAAGACTTCGTTGACCTCGCATTCGCCATCGAGCAGCTTGATGGGCCGCACCGTCACGCCGGGGCTCTTCATGTCCAGCAGCAAAAAGCTGATGCCGGTCTGGGGCTTGCCCTCGTTGCTGGTGCGCACCAGGTTGAACATCCAGTCGCCATGCTGGCCCAGCGTGGTCCAGGTCTTCTGGCCGTTGACGATGTATTTATCCCCGACGCGCTCGGCGCGGGTCTTGACGCTGGCCAGATCCGAGCCCGAGCCCGGCTCGGAGTAGCCCTGGCTCCACCACACGGAGCCATCGGCAATGCCGGGCAGGAAGCGTTTTTGTTGCTCGGGCGTGCCGTAGGCCATGATGACCGGCGCCACCATCACCGGCCCGAAGGGGATGATGCGCGGCGCGCCGGCCATGGCGCATTCCTCCTCGAACAAATGCTTTTGCACGGCGGTCCAGCCCGGGCCGCCAAACTCCTTGGGCCAGCCAAAGGCCAGCCAGCCTTTTTTGCCCAGTATCCTGGCCCAGCCCTGCAGGTCGTCCCTCGTCAGGCGCAGGGCGTTGTGCACCTTGTGCGCCATCGCTGGCGGCAGATTGGCGCGCACCCAGGCGCGCACTTCTTGGCGAAAGGCCTGTTCCTCGGGGGTGAATGCGAGATCCATGCGAACGTCTCCTTTGCAGGAGGCGGTTGTAGCACGGCAGCCCGCCTCACTCCTGTCCGGGCGGCGACAGCGGTGCGTCCAGGCCCAGCTCTGCGCACAGGCGGCGCACCTGGGCCTGCAGCTGGGCCACCTCGGCCTCCAGCGCCTCCACGCGCGCCTGCAGAGCCGGCTGGGCTGGCGCGGCGCTTGCTGCCTGGCTGGCGGCCAGCGCCGCCACGTCCACCGGCCCGCACAAGAGCTGCGCCCAGCGCGGCTCGCGCGCGCCCGGCGCCTTGGGCAGCAGCATGACCAGCGGGCCGCCCTTTTCGTCACTGCGCTCCTGCAGTTCGTCGAGGAAAGCCTCGACTGACGAGGTGTCGGCAAAGCGGTGCCAGCGCTCGGCGTTCAGGCGCAGCTCGGCGGCGGTCTGCGGGCCGCGCAGCATGAGCAGACCCAGCAGCACGGCGGACTGATCGGGCACGCCTATGCCGCGCGCAAAATTGTGCTCCCAGCGCGCCACGCGGGCGCCGCCTATCTCGACCACCAGGCTCTGCTGGCGCAGGCTGGTCAGTGCCTGCAGCAGGTCGTCGTCGGCCAGCTGCATGACAGGCTCGCGGCTGGTCTTCTGGTTGCAGCCGGCGGCCAGGCTGTTGAGCGTTAGCGGGTAGCTGTCGGGCACGGTGCGCGACTTTTCCAAGAGCGTGGCGAGCACGCGGGCTTCGGGGGCGGAGAGGGGGCGCTGGCGCGGATCGAAGGGCATGGGCAGGGGATAATTTGCGGCAAATGAAGAACATCGTAATCTTGATCTCTGGCGGCGGTTCCAACATGGCGGCGATCGTGCGCGCCGCACAGCAACAGGACTGGGCCGGTCGCCACGGCATCCGTATTGCGGCGGTACTGAGCAACAAGCAGGACGCCAAGGGCCTGGCCATAGCGCAGGAGCAGGGCATCGCCACCCAGGTGCTGGACCACAAGGCCTACGCCTCGCGCGAGGCCTTCGACGCCGCCCTGGCCCAGGCCATAGACGCCTGCGAGCCGGCCCTGGTGGTGCTGGCGGGCTTCATGCGCATCCTCACCCCCGGCTTCGTTGATCACTTTGCCGGCCGGCTGGTGAACATCCACCCCTCGCTGCTGCCGGCCTTCACCGGCCTGCACACGCACCAGCGCGCCATAGATGCGGGCTGCAGGTTTGCCGGCTGCACCGTGCACCTGGTGACGGCCGAGCTCGACGTGGGCCCGATCCTGGACCAGGCCGTGGTGCCGCTGCTCCCTGATGACACGGCCGAGAGTCTGGCGGCGCGCGTGCTGACACAGGAGCACCTGATTTACCCCAGGGCGGTGTTGGCGCATCTGCTTTCAAAAATATAGCTTTTGGTGCTTGATGGATAAAGGCTAAGGCCAGTTTTTTTGATAAGTGATGCGGCCGGCGAGACAGCGCCGCAAGATGGGACAATCACACCCATGCATCCCAAAGCCCTTCTGGACGCCTGCGCCGAACTCGTCAGGCTGACGCTTACTTTTGAACACCCGGCCGACGCTGTCGTCTCGCGCTATTTCCGCGAACACCGCAGTCTCGGGCCGCGCGAGCGCGCCACGCTGGCCGAAACCGCCTACGCCGTGCTGCGCAAGAAGCCGCTGTTCGAGCAGCTGGCGCGCTCAGGTCAAGGCCCGCGTGAGCGGCGCCTGGCCATTCTGGGCTTTTACGGCCCGCGCGACTTTCTGAAAAGCGCGCTCTCCGCGCAGGAAAAGGACTGGGTCGATGCCTGCGACGCGGTGCGCCCCGAGGAGCTGCTGGAGCCGCAGCGCCACAACCTGCCGCAGTGGCTGGCCGAGCCGCTGAAGGCCCAGCTGGGCGATGGTTTCTGGCCGCTGGTTGACAGCCTGGGGCAGTCGGCACCGCTGGATCTGCGCGTCAACGCCCTGAAGGGCAAGCGCGAATCGGTTCAAAAGGAGCTGGCGCAGGCCGGCATCAAGGCCAAGGCAACGCCGTATTCCCCCTGGGGTTTGCGCATCGAGGGCAAGCCGGCGCTGACAAGGCTGGACGCCTTCACGCGCGGCGCCATCGAGGTGCAGGACGAGGGCTCGCAGCTGCTGGCCCTGCTGCTGGATGCCAAGCGCGGCGAGATGGTGGTCGATTTTTGTGCCGGTGCCGGCGGCAAGACCCTGGCGATTGGCGCGGCCATGCGCAGCACCGGGCGGCTGTATGCGTTCGACGTGTCGGCGCACCGGCTCGATGCGCTGAAGCCGCGCCTGGCGCGCAGCGGCCTGTCGAATGTGCACCCGGCGGCCATCGCCCATGAACGCGATGAGCGCGTCAAGCGCCTGGCCGGCAAGATCGACCGCGTGCTGGTTGATGCGCCCTGCTCGGGTCTGGGCACTCTGCGCCGCAATCCGGATCTGAAATGGCGCCAGTCGCCCCAGGCCGTGCAGGAGCTGACGGCCAAGCAGACCGCTATCCTGGAGAGTGCCGCGCGCCTGGTGAAGCCTGGCGGCCGCCTGGTTTATGCCACCTGCAGCGTGCTGCCCGAGGAGAACGAGGCCATCGCCCAGGCCTTTGGCGCCGCCCACGCAGATTTCGAGCCGCTGGCGGCGGGCGAGCTGCTGGCGCGGCTCAAGGTGGAGCAGGCGGCCAGCCTGTGCAGCGGCGGTGCGGACGGCCAGGCCTACCTGCGCCTTTGGCCGCATCTGCACCAGACAGACGGCTTCTTCGCTGCCGTGTGGCAGCGCAAATAGGCCAAAAAAAAACCGCCAGGGCTGGTGCCGTGGCGGTTCTTGTCAGGAGCCGGGCCGAATTACTTCAGCTTGGCTTCCTTGTACTCGACATGCTTGCGAGCCTTGGGGTCGAACTTGATGATGCTCATCTTCTCGGGCATCGTCTTCTTGTTCTTGGTGGTGGTGTAGAAGTGCCCGGTCTCAGCCGTGGACACCAGCTTGATCTTTTCGCGTCCGCCTTTAGCAGCCATGGTGTTTCTCCTTCAGGAAATTAAGCTTGGCCACGGGCGCGCATGTCTGCGAGCACGGATTCGATGCCGTTCTTGTCGATCAGACGCAGGGCGGCGCTGGAAACGCGCAGGCGCACCCAGCGGTTTTCGCTCTCCACCCAGAAACGGCGGTACTGCAGGTTGGGCAGGAAACGACGCTTGGTCTTGTTGTTGGCGTGGGAGACGTTGTTTCCCACCATGGGCTTCTTGCCCGTTACTTCACATACGCGTGCCATCAGGACACTCCGGTAGTTGCACGGCTGCAGGCCCTGGCGGCCCGTAACCTCACCTCGCCAGTTGAATCGGGTGGCGGTAACCCGGCTGTCTCAAGGCGCCGGGGCGCCACAATACAGCAAAGCCGCGCATTATAGCGCGAGCCTGAAAGATCACTCCTGCTGCTCCAGATAGCGCTGGGCATCCAGCGCTGCCATGCAGCCCGTGCCGGCGCTGGTGATGGCCTGGCGGTACACATGGTCCTGCACGTCGCCGGCGGCAAACACGCCGGGCACGCTGGTCTGCGTGGCAAAGCCCTTGAGGCCGCCCTGGGTCGCGATGTAGCCATTTTCCATGGTGATCTGACCCTGGAAGATCTCGGTGTTGGGCGCATGGCCAATAGCGATGAAGCAGCCCTGGAGCTTGATGTCCTCGGTATGCCCGTCTTCGGTGCTCTTGATGCGGATCCCGGTCACGCCGCTGGCGTCGCCCAGCACCTCGTCGAGCGTGAAGAAGGTCTTGAGGACGATCTTGCCGGCGGCCACGCGCTCCATCAGCTTGTCCACCAGGATGGGCTCGGCGCGGAACCTGTCGCGCCGGTGCACCAGCGTCACCTTGGACGCGATGTTGGCCAGGTACAGGGCTTCTTCCACGGCGGTGTTGCCGCCGCCAATCACGCAGACCTCCTGCTCGCGATAGAAGAAACCATCGCAGGTGGCGCAGGCGGACACGCCCTTGCCCATGAAGGCCTCCTCGGACGGCAGGCCCAGGTACTTGGCGGACGCGCCGGTGGCGATGATCAGCGAGTCGCAGGTGTACTGGCCGCTGTCGCCGGTCAGGGTGAATGGGCGCCTGGACAGATCGACGGCGTTGATGTGATCGAACACGATCTGCGTCTTGAAGCGCTCGGCATGCTCGAGAAAGCGCTGCATCAGCTCCGGGCCCTGCACGCCGTTCACGTCGGCCGGCCAGTTGTCCACCTCGGTGGTGGTGGTCAGCTGGCCGCCCTGGGCCATGCCGGTGATCAGCACCGGATTCAGGTTGGCGCGCGCGGCGTAGATGGCGGCGGTGTAGCCGGCCGGGCCGGAGCCGAGGATCAGGACTTTGGCGTGTTGGGTAGTGGACATGGCGGAACCGAAGGGGTGTTGGCGGCCCGTGCAGCGGGCACAAAAGGGCAGAAAAAGGGCAAAAGCGCAGCCATTGTATGAAGCCGTGGATCACGTCAGCCCGGTGGGTGCATGCCGGCTCTCATGCTGGCTCTTGCGTCGGCTTGGCGTGGGGTGCACGGCGGCTTGCAGCCTTGCGCCATGGGGTAAGCTTGCACGCTGTTGTTGAACGTGTTCGCGATCTTTTGACCTACTCCCTCAATACCTTGAACGGCGCCGGAAAGTCTGCGCCACGCTCGGCCGCGGCGCGCTTTGGGCATGAACTTGGCCTTGTCCTGGGCCTGTTGGCCCTGGTGTTCTGGCTGCTGGCCATGGTCAGCTATTCCGCGCAGGACGCGGCCTGGTCCACGTCCGGCGCGGGCGGCGGCCGCCCCCTGGCCAACTGGGTGGGGCGCTTTGGTGCCTGGCTGGCCGATGGCAGCTATTTTCTGTTCGGTTTCTCCGTCTGGTGGTGCGTGGCCGCGGGGGTGCGCGCCTGGCTGTCGTCGCTGGCGCGCTGGATGCGCGGTGGTGAGCCCGTGCCGGGTGCAGCGGCCCATGGCCCCTGGCTGTGGCGCGCCATGTTCTGGGGCGGGTTGTTGCTGCTGATGTGCACCAGCACGGCGTTGGAGTGGTCGCGCCTGTATCGTTTCGAGGCGTTGCTGCCCGGGCATGCCGGGGGCATGCTGGGCTATGTGATGGGGCCGCTGGCCGTGAAGTGGCTGGGCTTTGCGGGCTCGGGCCTGGCCGGCGTGGTGCTGGTGGTGCTGGGCGCGGCGCTGGTGTTCCGCTTTTCCTGGGGGCATCTGGCCGAGCGCCTGGGTGCGCGCATCGACGCTCTGGTGCAAACCGGCCGTGCCCAGCGCGAGAGGGCCAAGGATGTGGCCGTGGGCAGACGCGCCGCGCGCGAGCGCGAGGAGGTGGTGCAGGAAGAGCGGCACGAGAGCGAGGTGCAGCATCCGCAGCCCGTGCGCATCATCGAGCCCGTGCTGCAGGATGCGCCGCAGAGCACGCGCGTGGTCAAGGAGCGGCAAAAGCCCTTGTTCAGCGACATGCCCGACAGCCGCCTGCCGCAGGTGGACCTGCTGGACACGGCGCAGGCGCGCCAGGAGACGGTGTCACCCGAGACGCTGGAGATGACCAGCCGCCTGATCGAGAAGAAGCTCAAGGACTTCGGCGTGGACGTGACGGTGGTGGCGGCCCAACCCGGCCCGGTGATCACCCGCTACGAGATCGAGCCGGCCACGGGCGTCAAGGGCTCGCAGATCGTGAACCTGGCCAAGGATCTGGCGCGCTCGCTGTCGCTGGTGTCGATCCGCGTGATCGAGACCATTCCGGGCAAGAACTTCATGGCCCTCGAATTGCCCAACGCCAAGCGCCAGACGATCCGCCTGACGGAAATCCTGGGCTCGCAGGTCTACCACGACGCCAAGAGCCTGCTGACCATGGGCTTAGGGAAGGACATCGTCGGCGCGCCGGTCGTGGCCGACCTGGCGAAGATGCCGCATGTGCTGGTGGCCGGCACCACGGGCTCGGGCAAGTCGGTGGGCATCAACGCCATGATTCTCAGCCTGCTCTACAAGGCCGAGGCGCGCGACGTGCGGCTCTTGATGATCGACCCGAAGATGCTGGAAATGTCGGTCTACGAGGGCATTCCGCACCTGCTGTGCCCGGTGGTCACCGACATGAAGCAGGCCGCGCATGGCCTGAACTGGTGCGTCGCCGAGATGGAGCGGCGCTACAAGCTGATGAGCAAACTCGGCGTGCGCAACCTGGCGGGCTACAACACAAAAATAGACGAGGCCAAGGCACGCGAGAAGTCCATTCCCAACCCCTTCAGTCTCAACCCCGAGGCGCCCGAGCCGTTGGAGCGCCTGCCGCACATCGTCGTCGTCATCGACGAGCTGGCCGACCTAATGATGGTGGTCGGCAAGAAGATCGAGGAGCTGATCGCGCGCCTGGCGCAAAAGGCGCGCGCCGCCGGCATCCATTTGATCCTGGCCACGCAGCGCCCTAGCGTGGACGTGATCACCGGCCTGATCAAGGCCAACATCCCCACGCGCATCGCCTTCTCGGTGGGCAGCAAGATCGACAGCCGCACGATCCTGGACCAGATGGGCGCCGAGGCACTGCTGGGCATGGGTGACATGCTCTACATGGCCAGCGGCACGGGGCTGCCGGTGCGCGTGCACGGCGCCTTCGTCAGTGACGAGGAGGTGCACCGCGTCGTCAGCTACCTCAAGGAACAAGGCGAGCCCGATTACATCGAAGGGGTGTTGGAAGGCGGCAGCGCCGATGGCGAGGACAGCGGCTTTGGCCTGGACGATGGCGAGGGCGGCGGCGAGAAGGATCCGATGTACGACCAGGCCGTGGAGGTGGTGCTGAAAGACCGCAAGGCCAGCATCTCCTACGTGCAGCGCAAGCTGCGCATTGGCTACAACCGATCGGCGCGGCTGCTGGAAGACATGGAGAAGGCCGGACTGGTCAGCGGCCTGACCAGCAGCGGCCAGCGCGAGGTGCTGGTGCCCGCGCGCAGCGAGTAGGAGGTGGGGTTGTGAAGAAAGCGGTTGCTGCAATTTTGATAGCTTCTAGCGCACAATGGGCAAGCGCTGACGGCCTAAAAAGTCTTGAAAACTTCATGAAAACCGCGCACAGCGGCCGGGCCGACTTCACTCAGATCGTGACGGCGCCCCCGAAGGATGGCCAGGCACAGCGGCCCAAGCAATCGAGCGGCAGCTTTGCGTTCCAGCGCCCGGGGCGCTTCAAGTTCGTCTACCAGAAGCCCTTCGAGCAGACCATAGTCGCCGATGGCCAGACGCTGTGGCTCTACGACGTGGACCTGAACCAGGTCACGCAGCGCGCCCAGGCCCAGGCCCTGGGCAGCACGCCCGCGGCGCTGTTGGCGTCGGCGCCCGACATGGCGGCGCTGCGGGCCGACTACGCGCTTGAGGCCGCGCCCGAGCAGGACGGCATGCAGTGGGTGCAGGCCACGCCAAAGGCCAGGGACGGCCAGCTCAAGAGCGTGCGCGTGGGCTTCGAGGGCGACAAGCTGGCCGCACTGGATATTCTGGACAGCTTTGGCCAGCGTTCGCAGATCCGCTTCACGGGCATGCAGCTCAACCCGGCGCTGCCCGCGGGCAGCTTCCAGTTCAAGCCGCCCGCGGGGGCGGATCTGCTCAAGCCGTAGCGGCGGCGGCCCCGGGTGGCTGCTGCTCCGGTGCGGGCGCGGCCATCACGAAGGCGTCGGAGAAGCAGAAGCTCTCATCGAGGCCATGGGCGATGAAGGCCGGCACCGCCGTCTCCACCATGCGCACCGAGCCGCACAGATAGACCTCGTTGCCGCTCAGGCTGGGGAAGTCCGCCAGCATGGCCTCGTGCACCAGGCCAGTGCGCCCGCTCCAGCCGTCCTCGGGCGTGGGCTCCGACACCACCGGCACCACCGTGAAGTTGTCGTGCTCGCGTTGCCACTGCTCGGCCTGCTGCAGCATGTACAAGTCCTGCGGCTGGCGCACGCCCCAGTACAGGCGCATCGGGCGCTGCACGCCACGCGCAAAGGCGTCCTCGACGATGCTCTTGATGGGCGCAAAGCCCGTGGCACCGGCGATGAACAGAATGGGGTGCTGGCTCTCGCGCAGGGTGAACTGGCCCAGCGGGCCTTCAAAGCGCACGTTGTCGCCCGGCTTCATGCCATCGAACACATGCGTGGTCCAGCGTCCGCCGGGCACCAGGCGCACATGCAGCTCGATCTGGTCGCTGGCCCCTGGCCGGTTGGCAAACGAGAACGCGCGGCGCTGGCCATCGTCCAGCAGGATGTTGATGTACTGGCCGGCGGCGAACAGCAGGCGCTGGCCCGCCGGCAGTTGCAGCATGACGCGCATCACGTCGGGCGACAGGCGCTCCATCTGTGCCACGCTGGCATGAAAGGTTTCCATCGCCTCGGCGGTGGCGCCGGTGAAGCCGGCCACGTCGATGGCCATGTCTTCGTGCGGCACGGCGCAGCACATCAGCGCCTTGCCGCGTTCCTTGTCGGCGTCGGGCAGGGCCGTCTTCTGGTAGGGGCGGTGCTCGTACTGGCCCTGCTCGATGGAGCAAACACACAGGCCGCAGCCACCGTTGCGGCATTCATAGGGCAGGGCCAGGCCCTGGCGCAGGCCGGCGTCCAGAATGGTCTCATCGGTGCGTACGGTGATGGTGCTCAACGCGCCTTGTTCGCCGTGGATCTGTACCCGATGCAGGCGCTTGTCGCCACGCTTGAACTGCGGCGGCCACCAGGGCAGCAGCGACACCACGACCGAGACGCCGATCACCAGGGCCCAGACGCGACCCAGCGGCCATTCGGTTAGCAGCGGGAACACCGCCATGTAGAACCAGTCAAGCTGCAGGCCCGTGGCGGCCTGCGCCAGATCCGTCTGCCCGCCCTGGCTGTGCACGGGTGCGATCAGCGAGAGCACCAGCAAGGTGGCCAGCAGCCCGTAGACGATGGGGCCCGGGGGCGTGGTGCGCGCCTTGGGCACGCGCTGTACGTGGATCCACATCACCATCAGCAACACCAGCGGAATGCCCAGGTGCATGAAGGACAGCAGCGTGAAGAAGCGCGCACCCACATGGTCTGAATACAGGAAGTTGCGCATCAGGCTGCCGTTGAAGATGGGCAGCCAGTCCAGCCATTCGAAGCTGGTGACGGTGATGTACTGCGCCAGCTGATCCCAGGGCAGCATGTAGCCGTTGATGCCCGAGGCGTAGACCATCCAGATCAGCATCACCCCGGTGACCCACGAGAACCAGCGAAAGCCGTGGTAGAGGTTGAAGGCGAAGTAGCGCAGCATGTGCAGCATCATGGTCAGCACCATGGCGTCGGATGCGTAACGGTGCACGCTGCGCATGATGCCGCCCAGCCACCACTGCTTGGTGGTGAGCGCTATCACCGAGGAATAGGCCTCGGCCACCCCGGTTTCAAAGAAGATATAGAGGTACAGGCCGCTGGCACCGACAATCCAGAAAAGGTAGAAGGTGATGGCGCCCAGGTGGTAGAAGGGGTTGATGCGGTCGCCAAAGGCGGCGTTGAACAGCCCCTCCATGCGCAGAAACAGCCACTGCAGCAGGTCTTGGAATTTTTTGATCATGGCTTGCTTTCTTCAATGGGACACGGCTTGCGGCTGGCGCATGGCGCGCAGCACGACGACGACAAACAGCAGTCCGCCAATGATGGCGATCAGCCCGCCCAGGCCCATCAGGCCCATGCCGGCAACTTCGGCCGTGCTGCGCAGCACCTGATCGGTGCCGGCCACCTTGCGCTGCACGCCATAGCCGCCAGACCAGACCAGACCGATGATGTGCATGAGCTGGCCCATGCCATACAGCCAGGGCTGCAAGGTCGCCATGCGCCCCTGCGGGGCCTGGTAGCCCAGGGCCGGAAGGATGCGGTAGACCGCGCCCATCAGGGCCAGCGTCACGCCGACGATGCTGCCGTGGTAGTGGGCCGGAATGCGCACATTGCTGCCGTGGATGAAGACGCCGATCACGCCGCCGGCGGCAAACAGCAGCACCGAGGACAGCAGGGCCGCGCGCAGCGGGCGCAGCGCGGCATCGTTTGACAGGCGCACAGTCAGCACGCCCAGCACGGCCGCCAGGGCCACCGGCACGATGGCCGGGCCGCCGCCCAGGCGCATGGCCCAGGTCAGCAGGTTGCGGTGCTCCACCGAGGTCACGTCATGTGCCAGATAGGCCACGGGGGTGACGAAAACACCCGCCAGGGCCAGCAGCAGCAATAGCACGGTGATGCGTGGACTGAGCACGATGCGCGCGCCGCAGGCGTTCGCCAGCCACAGCCAGGCGACGAGCATGAGCAGCGTCCAGGTGAACTGCAGCGCATGGCCGCCGCCCCAGAACAGGATTTCGTAATACGCCTTGCCGTGCAGGCTGGTGGGCAACACGATCCACGACCAGGCAAAGCACAGCAGGGCCACGGCGGTGGCCACGCCGCCTGCGTTCAGGCCAAAGCCCAGTGCGCCCTGCCCATCGAGGTGCGGCCCCATGCGGGGTGTGGTCAGCAGGCTGCGCAGCACCAGCAGCGTGGCGCCCAGGCCAAACACCACCAGCCCGGAGAGAAACAGCGGGGACTCGAGAACCGGAATGTAGTTGGCCATGACGGGCTCGCCCGGGTTCAGGAACGGCGCCAGCGCCATGGCCAGGGTGCCGCCCCCCGTCACCCACAGCGCCAGCCAGCCCAGGCCAGACGCATGTGGCCGGCCGTACAGGCTCCATAGCAGACCGGCCATGGCGACAAACCAAACCAGCACCGACAGATCCACATGCAGCACCAGGGCAATATGGAAGAAGTTGCCCGAAGGCAGCCACTGGTTCACATAGGGCGTGCGTGAGGCGACCAGGAGGATGGAAAACAGGCCCGAGCCGATCAGCGCCGCCAGCCCCAGCCACAACCACCCGCGTGCCAGCGGCAGGCGGGCATCGTTGGGCAGGCTGAGCTCATAGTTGGCGCGCGCTTGCGCGGCTGCCGGCTCGGCAACAGGGGATGTTGCAGGCCGGTCGGGATAGGGCGAGGCGTGGGAGCTCATTGCAAAACAATGCCTCCCTTGTCGGTGCTGTAGTCAATCACCAGCACCTGTGCCGGCTTGAGGGTGACGGTCTCGTCAATCTGCGAGGTGAACTGCTCGGACTTCTGGTTGTCCTTGAAACGCACGGCGATCTGGTGTTGGCCAGCGCTCACGTTCAGGCGCTGGTACAGCGTGGAGGCGCCATCGCGCGACAGGCCCGAGGGTGGCGAGGTGTGCGCCAGCACGGTCTTGCCGTCGATGTCCACTTCAATCGACACGGGCGAGCGCTCCCGTTCGCACTTCTCCGCCTTGCGCATGTTCGGCGGCATCTTGGCCTGCTCCTCGGCCGTGTAGGGGCGGCATTCGGCCACGCGCGCTCCGTGGTGGATGAAGCTGACCTTGATCTGCGCCATGTCCTCGGGCAGTGGGTGGTATACCGGCCAGCGTGAAAACACGCCCAGCGCGACGGCAAAGCCGCCGTACAAGAGCGCCTGGCCAGTCCAGTTGAGTGCGCGTTTCATCAATGACTCTCCTCAGAAACAGATTGCGTTGCCGTGCGGCTGCGCTGGCGCATGTCGTCCAGCGCGGCCGCCAGCCTGTGTTCATCGCCGCTATCGGTCCAGGCGACCTGCCAGCGATCCTGGGGTACCGAACGGCGCAGATGGGGTTCTCTCTCGCCTGTCAGGCGCTGCGCCGTCCAGCGTTGCCCCAGGCGGTATTCGCAGCCGCCTTCACGACAGCCGTTGATCAGCACGCCATCGGCGCCGTGGCGCAGGGCGTATTCGACAAATGAGGGTGGCAGGGCGCCCGCGCATACCAGCTTGAAATGCAGCACATCGGGCGCTTGCAGTTGCGAGTGTATGCCCTGGGCGCAGCCAAAGACCACGAAGCGCTCGGGGCCAGGCATGGCATGCAGGCTCTGGATCAGCTGCGTGCGCAGATCGTTGACCGGCCATTGCGGCATGTCTATGCCCGTCACCAATTGCTCGGCGCTGCGAAACGGTGTGGATGATGGGCAGGAGCCGGCGCAGATGCCGCAGCTGGCGCACAGGTCGCTGTTCACCTGTGCCAGGCGCATGCCCGGCTTGGCGTTCGGATGCGGCACCATGGTGATGGCGGAGTAGGGGCAGTCGTCAAAGCAACGCGAGCAGCCGCTGCAATGTTCGGGATAGACCACGGCCACGGCCTCGCGCGCACGGCCAGGCCACAGCGGCGGCAGTGCCAGCAGTGCAAAGGCCAGGCCCAGCAACACCCAGACGGTGGTCGGCGAGGTGGCATCAACCAGCGGGTGTATGAACAGCAGCCACCAATCCAGCGCCAGGGCCGTGGGCTGGCTGCGCAGGTCTGCCGGGCCCTGGCTGTGAACGGGTAGCAGCAGGGCGAGCAGCAGCAGTGTCAGGAAGGTGCCCCAGGCCAGCGGGCGTGGTGGAAATACCTTGGCCAGCGCGATGCGCTGTATGTGAAACCACAGGCCGAACACCATCAGCAGCGGCATGCCGATGTGGATGAAGATGAACAGGGTGAATAGCCGGTCGCTGAGGCTCACGTCACCCAGGAAGTTGCGCGCCAGGGAGGCGCCCAGAATCGGCAGGGCATCGAGCCAATCGGCGGTGGCCACCACCGAATACTGGCCCAGGCGATCCCAGTTGAGCCAGAAACCACCCACGGCGCTGACAAAGGCCAGGCCCACCAGGGGCACGCCCGTCCACCAGATTGCCCTGCGCCAATGCCGGTAGCGCCCCAGCAGCCACTCGCGCAGGATATGCATGCCCATGACGACGACGAAGGCGTCTGCTGCGTAGCGGTGCACGCCGCGCAGGGCCGTGCCCAGCATCCATGGAACATCGGCGAGCGCGGCGATGGACTGATAGGCGCCGGCGGCAGAAGTGTCCAATACGATGAAGAGAATGCTGCCGCTGGCCACCAGCAGCCATAGCAGCATGAAACCCAGCGCGCCCAGGTGTTTCAGCGGGTTGGCTGCGGCGCCAAACGCCATGTCAAGGCCGTGTTCCAGCGTGCGGTAGGCGCTGGCAAGGCGGGGCAGTGGGGGCGGGGTTGTGGCGGGGCCCTGGACGGGCAGGGCGGAGCCTGGCAATGACATGGGACTGGCGTTGCGCATCAGGCGTTGCGCATCCCCTTGCTACGAGCCATCTTGCGGCTGCTGCGCCATTCGTTGATGAAAAAGATCAGCATCAGGACGAAAAACGTCACGCCGCCGGCAATTTGTATGGGAAGCGTGTAATCGACCTTATAGGTGCCGGTCTTGGGATCGAACACCGTGCACAGGATGCGCACCCTGTCCACCAGATGCTCGATCAGTTCGTTGGACTCGACAGGCTGGCCCGCCAGCAGCATTTTCAGCGGCTCGCCCAGCTCGGATGGGACGACGCCCTCGCCATATACCTGGCGCACGATGCGCCCCTCGCCATCCAGGATGGAAACCTGCAGCACATGGTCAAAGCCTGCCGGAGAGGCCTGAAAGACAAAGCCGAAATCCCGCGCCAGATCGGGCACGAGGGCTGCCGGCGGGCTTAAAAATTCCCAGTTCGGCTGGCGGATGCCGTATTGCGTGGCAAAGGACTTCAGGGCTTGTGGCGAGTCGGCCGGCTGGTTGAAGCCTATGCTCACCACGTTGAACTGGTTGGGCCCCACGCTTTTGAGCAGGCCCTCCACGGCTTCTTGCAGCGAGCGCGTGGTGGTCGGGCAAACCTGGAAGCAACCGGTATAGATGAAACTCACCAGCAGCGGCTTGCCGCGGTAGGACGCGAGGGAGGTAGGAACGCCCTCGCGGTTGAGCAGAATATGGTCACCGACCTTGCGGCCAATGGCGGCCTGGCTGGTGCGCAGCGCAGCTTCGCGATCCAGCCCCAGGTCGGTGGTGTTGGAGGAAGAGGCCATGGCCGGCAGCGCCAGCATCAGCCCCGCAGCGCACGTGGCAAGCGCGTGGCGTATGCGAAGCAAACTCAGGCAGGCCATGGCGTGGCTTTCCGTTTCAGCGCATCAGCGCGTCTATGCTGGCGGCAACCAGCAGCAGGCTCAGTTGAACCAGAGAGGCAAAAAACGAGCCCATGGCCGTGGCGCGCTCAGGCTTGCGTGCCAGCTGCCAGGACTTGCGCACGAAGTGCAGGCCGCCCACGAGGGCCCCTGCGCCGTACACCCATCCCGCGCCAAAGGCCAGGGGTGCCAGCGAGGCAAGGAACAGGGCGATGGTACTCAGGAGCACGGTGCGCGCGGCGCGCTCGGGCCCTACGACCACCGGCAGCATGGGAACGCCCGTCTGGGCATAGTCAGCGCTGTTGGCGATGGCCAGGCTCCAGAAATGCGGCGGCGTCCACAGGAACAGCACCAGTGCCAGCAGCCAGGGCAGCGGGCCCAGGCCGGGATCGACAGCGGCGGCGCCGGCCAGCACGGCAAAGCTGCCGGCCAGACCGCCGATGACGATGTTCATGGCGGTGCGGCGCTTGAGCCACAGGGTGTAGACCACCCCGTAGAAAAACGCGCCCAGAAAAACATGCAGGGCCGCCACGGCGTTGAGCACCAGCCAGGCCGATGCCACCGCCACCGCCAGCAGCACGGCCATCAAGACCAGCCAGGCGGGGTGGTGGGGCAGGGCCCCGGTGGCGAACGCGCGCCGGCTGGTGCGCCGCATCAGCCGGTCGCTCTCAAACTCCACATACTGGTTGAACGCTCCTGCACTGGCCGACGCCATCAGCACGGAGATGGCCAGCACCAGCGCCTGCACGAAGCTGGGCGCGGGCCCTGGCGTCACCGCCATGCCTACGAGCGCGGTAATCATGATCAGCACGCCTATGCGCAGCTTGAACAGCGAGATGACGTCGCGCGCCATCTGCGCCGTGCTGCGCCCTGCGGGCTTGAGCGTTGTGGTATGCATGACGCAGGGCTCCGGATCAGCTTAGACCCCACAGCTGGCCGAGGTACTTCCAGTTCACGAAGTAGTACAGCACAAAGGTCACGAGGAAGAACATGGCCAGCACAAAGGTGCCAGGGGCCACGAAGCCAGCCGAGCCGTAGGTCTGCGCGGCGGCAGTCGGGGCCGCACGTGCAACCGGGGTGAACTTCGGGCTGGTCACGCCAGCGTCGAGCTTCTTGCCCCACAGCAGCGAACCCACGGTCACGTACACGTAGATAACACCACCGGCAATGGCTGCGACGCCACTGATACCGACCAGGCCCATCATCAGGTAGGCCGCTCCTGGCCATTCATAGGCCAGGGCGTTGCCGCTGAAGGCCATGTCCCAGTGACGGCGTGACACACCCAGCGTACCCGCGCCCATCATGACCAGGCAGAAGAAGTACATCGAGAAGCCGAACAAATAGGGCTGCAGACGTGCCAGACCCGGGGCGATCATCTCGCGGCGGAACAGCGAGGGGATCAGGAAGTAGGTCAGCGCCATGAAGGTCAGCGTGGTACCCACCACCACGGTGGCGTGGAAGTGACCGGGCACGTAGATGGTGTTGTGGATCAGCAGGTTCAGCTGTTCGGTACCCATCATCACGCCGGTAGTGCCGCCCAGGAAGCCGAAGCCCACGAGTGCGATGAAAACGCCGGAGAACGTGGGGTTGCTCCAGGGTGCCTTGCGCAGCCACTCGAACAAACCCTTGTTGTAGCCGCGTGCGCGTTGCGCCACTTCCATGGCGCCCGGGATCGACAGGGCGTGGATCATGGAACCCAGCACGGCAAAGTACATGAAGTAGCTGGTGTTGACCACCTTCCACTCGGTGCTGACGCCGGGATCGGCGAGGATGTGGTGGGCACTGGCCAGTTGCAGGAACAGGATGTACAGCAGGAAGGCGCCACGGCTGACGCGCTCGGACATGGGTTTGGCACCGAAGGCGATGGCCGCCACGGCGTACCAGATGGAGATATGGGCCGCCACGTTGATCTGCTGCGACGAGTGGCCGAAGGCCCACCAGACAACGCGGTACATCAGCGGGTCAACACTCTCCAGCAGTCCGATGGACACGAAGAAGGTCGGCACCAGGACGCCAGCGCCCGACAGAATGGTGAATACCGCGATGATGGCTGCGGTCGTGGCGCCGAAGGTAACCAGTGGGACTGAGCCTTCGTAGGTCTTGTCGCGCTTGGCAACGACCAGCGTACCGAAGAACACAAAGCAGGCAACCAGGGCGCCCACGGCGAACAGGATCAGGCTCAGGTAGAACGACCAGTGCGCCATCATGGGCACATAGGAGGTCATCATCACGCTGGACTCGCCCTGGAACACCACGATGTTGTTCCACACGGCGCCGATGAGCATCAGCGCAAAGCCCAGCCAAGCTATTTTTGGCGTGGCAATGCGACAGCGCAACAGCGTCGATGAGGCGAAGTACAGGACTGCGACTTCAAAGAAGATGATCCAGAAGATCAGCATGTCGATGCCGTGGGCCGTGAGCACCATGTAGAAGGTGTCGGCCGGCAGCCAGTGCACGGCGGGCCAGCGGGTCAGCACCACGCCAATGGCCAGCAGGCCGCCCACGAGCAGGGCGACCACGGCCATAAAGGCGTTGGCAATCATGAGTTTCTCGGCCTGGGCCTCGAATTGCAGGCCCGTGCGCGGGCAGGTACGGTAAGTGGTAGTCATGGGGTGTCTCCGCTTACTTCACGTAGATGCGACCCACCATCTCGTGGTGGCCAATGCCGCAAAACTCGTTGCAGACAACGGAAAAAGTGCCGGACTCGTTGGGCGTGACCTTGATCACGTGCTCATAGCCGGGCACGACCTGGATGTTGATGTTGGTGGGTTGCAGAGAAAAGCCGTGGTTGTAGTCCATCGAGCTCAGATGCAGCTTGTAGGTCTTGCCCTTCTCCAGCTCGAGGATCGGCCAGAAATTCCACAGGCGCGCGATCATGTACACGTCTGCACCCTCGGGTGGAGCCACCACGGGGATTTTTTGCTCCAGCTCAGTGCGCACCGTCCATTTGTCCACGGCTGCTTGCGCTTGCGCGGCAAATTTCTCAGGCGTGGTTTTGTAGGTTTCGGTGGACAGGTTCTGTTTTCCGTAGATGTGCCAGCCCACCATCATGAAGAACATGACCATGCACCAGACAAAGGAAATGAGGATCCAGAGGCCCTCGACACGGTCGAGAGGGTGTTTCCACCACAACCGCTCTGAGGGAGGGAGTATTGCGCTCATGGGGTCGGCTCCTCTTATTTGGCCAATGGAATGGTCAGGATGTCTAAAACTCCCCATAGGTTGTATACAACCATTGGGATCATCACGCCCAGAAACAGCAGTAGAAATGGGCTGTCTAGCAGCTGCTGTATGAGCGGAACGCTCTCGTTCTCATCGTCATGGTGGCTCATGGTCTTCTCCTTAAAAGGCTTTTCAGCACCCTGGATTCTTGACTGTTATGCTGGGTTGACCCATGAACTATGTCAAGGTTTGGTAAACGGACGAATTCAGGGAAAACCCTTGGTTTTGGTGTTGGCGGCGGTCAATCCATGGCCGCTGAAAGCCCATGCCCAAGGTCTTTGCATGTGCACGCCGCAGTCCGATGGTGCAGCATGCCGACTTGCCTGAGATCAATTGCAGGTTGACCTATATCAATCAAGTGGTGCGATCGTGCCTGCCTTTGGTCGCAAGCACGGCAATCACGCGTGCCCGCACCTCGGGCAGCAACTGCGTCTCGAACCATGGGTTGCGCTTGAGCCAGCCGTTGTTGCGCGGGCTGGGATGGGGCAGGACGACGGCCGCGGGCCAGTGGCGCTGCCAGTTTTGTACCGCCTGGGTCACGCCCGAGCGCTCTTCGGGCATATGCCAGGCGAGCGCGTACTGACCCAGCACCACGGTGAAGGCCAGACGCGGTAAATGCGCCAGCAACTGTGCGCGCCACGCCGGAGCACATTCCGGGCGGGGAGGCGCATCGCCCGAGATCCCCTTGCCGGGATAACAAAAACCCATGGGCAGGATGGCCACCTGCGTTGGATCGTAGAACTGCTCGGGCGTCAGGCCCAGCCAGTCGCGCAGCCGCTGGCCGCTGGCGTCGTCAAACGGGATGCCCGAGGCATGCACCTTGCGCCCCGGCGCCTGGCCTGCAATCAGTATGCGCGCACCGCTGCCGGCCTGAAGCACTGGCCGGGGGCCAAGGGGCAGGTAGTCCGCACAGATCGTGCAGGCGCGCACGCGGTGCAACAGGGCGTGGAGTGATTCGTGGCGGGGCATGGCAGCTTGCGTGACCGGCCATTGTCGATCTCCGGTGGCTTTGCCCGCTACCATCGCCGGATTGCCTGCCCCTGCCTGTCATGAACGCTGCTGCTGCCCATCAACCCCTGGCCGAACGCCTGCGCCCGCGCACCCTCGGTGAGGTCGTTGGCCAGCAGCATGTGCTGGGCCCGGGCATGCCGCTGCGCCTGGCGTTCGAGTCGGGGCGGCCGCACAGCTGCATCCTGTGGGGGCCACCGGGTGTGGGCAAGACCACCATTGCGCGCCTGATGGCGCAGGCGTTCGACGCCCAGTTCATCAGCATCAGCGCCGTGCTGGGCGGGGTCAAGGACATACGCGATGCGGTGCAGCTGGCCGAAAGCGCACGCGACGGCTTGATGGGGCAGCGCACCATCGTCTTTGTGGACGAGGTGCACCGTTTCAACAAGAGCCAGCAGGATGCTTTCTTGCCGCATGTGGAAAGTGGGCTGTTCACCTTCGTGGGGGCGACGACGGAGAACCCCTCGTTCGAGGTCAACTCGGCGCTGTTGTCGCGCGCCGTGGTCTATGTGCTGCAGCCTTTGGGCAGCGAAGACTTGAAGCAAATAATCGCCAAAGCCCAGAATTTACAAGCGCTACCAGCTATTGAAAATGAAGCGACTGAGCGCCTGATTGCGTACGCCGATGGCGATGCGCGGCGCCTGCTCAATACGCTGGAAACGCTGGCCATCACGGCCAGCCAAGCGGGCCTGGCGCTGATCGAGGATGACTGGGTCGTGCGCGTGCTTGGTGAGCGCATGCGCCGCTACGACAAGGGTGGTGAGCAGTTCTACGACACCATCAGTGCGTTGCACAAATCGGTGCGCGGCTCCGACCCCGACGCCGCGCTGTACTGGCTGGTGCGCATGCTCGATGGCGGCGCCGACCCGCGCTACATGGCCCGGCGCATCGTGCGGATGGCCTGGGAGGATGTCGGCCTGGCCGACCCGCGTGCCATGCAGATCGCCAACGAGGCCGCGCAGACCTATGAGCGCCTGGGCTCGCCGGAGGGTGAGCTGGCCCTGGCCCAGGCCGTGCTCTATCTGGCGGTGGCGCCCAAGAGCAACGCCGGCTACATGGCCTACAACAAGGCGCGCGCCTTTGTGAAGCAGGACGGCACCCGCCCCGTGCCCATGCACCTGCGCAATGCGCCCACGCAGCTGATGAAGCAGCTGGACTATGGCAAGGGCTATCGGTACGCGCATGACGAGGAGGGCGGCTTTGCCGCCGGCGAAAGCTATCTGCCAGATGGCATGGAGCCGACGGGCTTTTACGCCCCCGTGCCGCGCGGTTTGGAGATCAAGATAGGCCAGAAGCTTGACGAGTTGCGCGCACGCAACAGCGCTGCAAAATTGCCGGCGCAGAAGTAAACGCCTGCACCGAAAGCCAGGGAAAACACCGCCCCAGGCTGCCCGCTGGCGGCGCCAAAGCCGTGACAAAATCCCACTTCCAACCCGCGCAGACCTTTGGCTCGCGGGTTTTTTGGTAAATGGCAGACGGGCCCACAAGGCTGCACCGTGCATGGGTGCCTGCTGCTGGGAACGTCAATACAAAGGACTTTTTCTTATGGACATCTTGCTGCAACAGATCATCAATGGTCTGGTTCTCGGCAGCATGTACGCCTTGATAGCCTTGGGCTATACCATGGTGTACGGCATCATCCAGCTCATCAATTTCGCCCATGGGGAGGTGCTCATGATCGGGGCGCTGACCAGCTGGAGCTGCATCGGCCTGATGCAGGACGCCATGCCTGGCGCGCCGGGCTGGCTCGTGCTGCTGCTGGCGACGGTGATCGCCTGCGTAGTGGCGGCGGCGTTGAACTACACGATCGAGAAGGTCGCCTACAAGCGCTTGCGCAACAGCCCGCGCCTGGCACCGCTGATCACAGCCATCGGCATGTCCATCCTGCTGCAGACGCTGGCCATGATCATCTGGAAGCCCAATTACAAGCCCTATCCCACCTTGTTGCCGGCCGCGCCGTTCGAGGTGGGCGGCGCCGTGATCACCACCACCCAGGTGCTGATCCTGGCGGTCACGGTGATCGCCCTGGCGGCCATGGTGTATCTGGTGAGCTACACCCGCCTGGGCCGCGCCATGCGTGCCACTGCCGAGAACCCGCGTGTGGCGGCACTCATGGGCGTCAAGCCCGACATGGTGATCTCGGCCACCTTCATCATCGGCGCGGTGCTGGCGGCGATCGCCGGCATCATGTGGGCGGCCAACTACGGCACGGCCCAGCACACCATGGGTTTCCTGCCGGGGCTCAAGGCCTTCACGGCGGCGGTGTTTGGCGGCATTGGCAACCTGACCGGTGCCGTGGTGGGCGGTGTGTTGCTGGGCCTGATCGAGGCCATTGGCTCGGGCTACATCGGCACCCTGACCGGTGGCGTGCTGGGCAGCCACTACACCGACATCTTTGCCTTCATCGTCCTCATCATCATCCTGACACTGCGCCCCTCGGGCCTGCTGGGTGAGCGTGTGGCCGACCGCGCCTAACGAGGAGCCACAACATGAAAAACAACAAGCTCCAATGGATTCTGGGTGGTATCGCGCTGCTGGTGCTGCCGCTGGTGTTGCAGTACTTTGGCAACGCCTGGGTGCGCATTGCCGATCTGGCACTGCTGTATGTGATGCTGGCCCTGGGCCTGAACATCGTGGTCGGCTATGCCGGCCTGCTGGATCTGGGCTACGTGGCCTTCTACGCCGTGGGCGCCTACATGTTCGGCCTGCTGGCCTCGCCGCACCTGACGGAGAACTTTGCCTGGTTTGCCGCGCATTTCCCAGATGGCATGCACCTGTCTCTGTGGGTGGTGATTCCGCTCGCCCTGGTGCTGGCGGCCTGCACGGGGGTGCTGCTGGGCATACCGGTGCTCAAGCTGCGCGGCGACTACCTGGCCATCGTGACGCTGGGCTTTGGTGAAATCATCCGCATCTTCCTGAACAACCTGGATCACCCGGTCAACCTCACCAATGGTCCCAAGGGCCTGGGGCAGATCGACTCGGTGAAGATCTTCGGCCTGGATCTGGCAAAGCGGCAGGAGCTGTTCGGCTTCGACATCAACTCGGTGACGATGTACTACTACCTGTTCCTGGCCCTGGTGTTGATCACCATCGTCATCTGCTATCGCCTGCAGGACTCGCGCATAGGCCGCGCCTGGATGGCCATTCGCGAAGATGAGATCGCCGCCAAGGCCATGGGCATCAACACGCGCAACATGAAGCTGCTGGCCTTCGGCATGGGGGCCTCATTCGGCGGCGTCTCGGGCGCCATGTTCGCGGCCTTTCAGGGCTTTGTCTCGCCCGAGTCATTCAGCCTGATGGAGTCGGTGATGATCGTCGCCATGGTGGTGCTGGGCGGCCTGGGCCATATCCCGGGGGTGATCCTGGGCGCCGTGCTGCTGTCCGCCCTGCCCGAGGTACTGCGCTATGTGGCCGGCCCCCTGCAGGCCATGACCGACGGGCGCCTGGACGCGTCCATCCTGCGCCAGCTGCTGATTGCCCTGGCGATGATCATCATCATGCTGCTGCGCCCGCGCGGCCTGTGGCCTTCGCCCGAGCATGGCAAGAGCCTGGCGAGCAAGTCCTGACACCACGCATAGAGCAAGAACATGACAGATACATCGAAAGACGTGGTTCTCAAGGTCGCGGGCATTTCCAAACGCTTTGGCGGCCTGCAGGCGCTGTCGGGCGTGGGCATCACCATTCAGCGCGGCCAGGTCTATGGCCTGATCGGCCCCAATGGCGCCGGCAAGACGACGTTCTTCAACGTCATCACCGGCCTGTATACGCCCGATGCGGGTACGTTCGAGCTGGCGGGCCGGCCCTATGAGCCCACGGCGGTGCACAAGGTGGCCCAGGCCGGCATTGCGCGCACCTTCCAGAACATCCGCCTGTTTGCCGAAATGACGGCGCTGGAGAACGTGATGGTGGGGCGGCATATCCGCACCCATTCGGGCCTGTTTGGCGCCGTGTTCCGCACCCAGGGCTTCAAGCAGGAAGAGGCCGCGATCGCCAAGCGCGCACAGGAGCTGCTGGACTACGTGGGCGTGGGCAAGTACGCCGACTTCAAGGCGCGTACGCTGTCCTACGGCGACCAGCGTCGCCTGGAGATCGCGCGCGCCCTGGCCACCGATCCGCAGCTGATCGCGCTGGACGAGCCCGCGGCCGGCATGAACGCCACCGAGAAGGTGCAGTTGCGCGAACTCATCGAGCGCATCCGCCAGGACAACCGAACCATTCTCATCATCGAACACGACGTCAAGCTCATCATGGGCCTGTGCGACCGCGTCACGGTGCTGGACTATGGCAAGCAGATCGCCGAAGGCACGCCTGCCGAGGTGCAGAAGAACGAGAAAGTGATTGAGGCCTACCTGGGAACGGGGGGGCATTGATATGGCCGATACCAACAACAAGCAAGTTCTGCTCAAGGTCACGGGCCTGAAGGTGGCCTATGGCGGCATCCAGGCCGTCAAGGGCGTGGACATGGAGGTGCGCGAGGGCGAGCTGGTCACGCTGATCGGCTCCAACGGCGCCGGCAAGACCACCAGCATGAAGGCCATCACCGGCGGCCTGGGCATGAACGATGGCGACATCGAATACCTGGGCCGAAGCATCAAGGGCCGTGGCGCCTGGGATCTGGTGCGTGATGGCCTGGTGATGGTGCCCGAGGGCCGCGGCGTGTTCGCGCGCATGACCATCACCGAAAACCTGCTCATGGGCGCCTATACACGCAATGACAAGGCCGGCATCGACGCCGATGTGGAGAAGATGTTCAACATCTTCCCGCGCCTGCGCGAACGCAAGGACCAGCTGGCCGGCACCATGAGCGGTGGCGAGCAGCAGATGCTGGCCATGGGCCGCGCGCTGATGAGCCAGCCCAAGGTGCTGCTGCTGGACGAGCCCTCCATGGGGCTGTCACCCATCATGGTGGACAAGATCTTCGAGGTGGTGCGCGACGTGTACGCCCTGGGCGTGACCATCGTGCTGGTCGAGCAGAACGCCAGCCGGGCGCTGGCCATTGCCGATCGCGGCTACGTGATGGAGTCCGGCCTGATCACCATGACCGGCGCGGGGCAGGATCTGCTGTCGGATCCGCGTGTGCGCGCGGCTTATCTGGGCGAGTGAGGCAAGCCGCGCGAAGTCCAAGGTACCGCCCTGGTGGTGCTTTTGTTTTAATAGCTATTGGCGCTTGTTGCATATGCGCTAGGGCGCTATTTTTCTAGTGATTTTGACTGCGCCATGCATGTCCTGCAATCCCTGCCCATCCCGCTGCAGACCATCTTGCTGCTGGTGGCAAGCAATGTCTTCATGACCCTTGCCTGGTATGGGCACCTGAAGAATCTGGCCACGGCGCCGTGGTACGTGGCGGCCCTGGTGAGTTGGGGCATCGCGCTGTTCGAATACCTGCTTCAGGTGCCGGCCAACCGCATCGGCCATGCACAGTTCAGCGTGGGCCAGCTCAAGATCATGCAGGAGGTCATCACGCTGACCGTGTTCGTCCCTTTCGCGGTGTTCTATCTGAACGAGCCGCTCAAATGGGACTATCTCTGGGCTGGTTTGTGCCTGGTCGGCGCGGTGTATTTCATCTTTCGCAGCGCCTGAACGGCCCGTCCTTTGGGGCGTGTCAGTAGTTGTACTGCAGGCCCAGCGTGGCCGCATCCACGTCCGACAGGCGGTCGGCAAAGTGCAGGCGCTGGCGCTCCCACTGCAGCACGGCAGACCATTGCGGCGTGAAGGCCCAGCGCAGCCCTGCGCCGTAAGACAGGCCAAAGCCGCTTCCCTTGCCCAGTTGCACGCCATAGCCGCCCACCCCCCGGGTGTCGGTGCGGCCGTAGAAGGTGCCCAGCTTGCCCTGCAGATCCAGCTGCGTGGTCAAGGGCAGGCGCCCCACCAGGCTGAAATTGAGGCCGCGGGCGCTGCTGTTGCCGCCGATGCGGCGCGCCTTGCCCAGATCCAGGTAGCCCAGCTCCAGCCCCAGGTTGGGGTGGAAAAACGCGCCGGCATACAGCTTGATGGCGCTGCCGCCATCGTCGAAGTCGAAACCGCCGCTGCCGCTGCGCAGGTCATACCTGGAGGCGCCAGCGCCCAGTCCCACATAGCCACCATACATGCCCGCAGCCTGGGGCATGGGCGCTTGCGCCAGGCCGGCAGCGGCAAGGCCCGTGAGCAGGGTGGCGCAGAGCAGTTGACGAAGCGTGGATGGCATGACCCCTCCTGGGGGGCGATTGGTTTTTACTTCAATCTACGGCCGGCCACCGATGCGCCTTGTGGGCCTGGGCGATGCCACGGGGTGAGAAAAATCCTACAGCAATCAGGGTTTGCCCTGGCATTCCGGGAGCCTGCGGGCCGGCGGTTAAACTCGCACCTTTCGCAGTTTTGTCACACGATGGTCAACTCTGCGTCGTACTACGCACGAAGGTTCGATCAGGAGTCGACATGTTGTTTGGAAAGCTGTTGCCCCGCGAGGGCAATTTTTTCGAGATGTTCAACCAGCATGCCGACCGTATTGTCGAAGCGGCGCGCGCTTTTTCGCAGCTGGTGGCCAATTACAGTGACACCCATCTGCGTGACCAGTACAACCAGGACGTGGACAACGCCGAACGCGCTGCCGACCGCGTGACCCACGAGGTCAATCGCACGCTGCACCAGACGTTCATCACGCCCATCGATCGCGAGCAGATTCACTCACTGATCAACACCATGGACGATGTGGCCGACCTGATCCAGGACTCGGCCGAGACCATGGCGCTGTATGACATCCGCCACATGACCGAAGAAATTTCACGCCTGACGGACTTGAGCGTCAAGTGCTGCGAGCGCGTGCGCGATGCCGTGAAGATGCTGTCGCGCATTGCCGATCCGGCCGTGGCCGAGGCCGCGCTCAAGACCTGCGAGGAGATCGACCGCCTGGAGGGCGATGCCGACCGCGTGCTGCGCAGCGCCATGAGCAAGCTGTTCCGCGAGGAAACCGATGTGCGCGAGCTGATCAAGCTCAAGGCCATCTACGAGCTGCTGGAAACCATCACCGACAAGTGCGAGGACGTGGCCAACCTCATCGAGGGCGTGATCCTCGAGAACTCCTGAGCCCAGGCATAAGTTATCTACACCATGGATACGGTACAAACCGCCCTATGGGTCGTGGTCGTGCTGGTGGCGCTGGCCATTCTGTTCGACTTCATGAACGGGTTTCATGACGCGGCCAACTCGATTGCCACCGTGGTTTCCACGGGTGTGCTCAAACCCACGCAGGCCGTTGTCTTTGCGGCCTTTTTCAACTTTGTGGCGATCTTCGTGTTCCACCTCAGCGTGGCCGCCACCATCGGCAAGGGCATTGCCGATCCGGGCGTGGTGGACACCCATGTGATCTTCGGGGCCCTGGTGGGCGCCATCACCTGGAACGTCATCACCTGGTATTACGGCATCCCCAGCAGCTCCTCGCATGCGCTGATTGGCGGCATCGTCGGCGCGGTGGTGGCCAAGTCGGGCTCGGGTGCGCTGATGGCCAGCGGCATCATCAAGACCGTGGCCTTCATCTTCATCTCCCCGCTGCTGGGCATGGTGCTGGGCTCGGCCATGATGGTGCTGGTGGCCTGGGTATTCAGGCGTACGCGACCGATCAAGGTGGACAAATGGTTCCGCCGCCTGCAGCTGGTGTCCGCCGGCGCCTACAGCCTGGGCCATGGCGGCAACGACGCGCAGAAAACCATTGGCATCATCTGGCTGCTGCTCATCGCCACCGGCTATGCCTCGGCTGCTGACAGCGCGCCGCCCACCTGGGTCATCGTCTCGTGCTACGCGGCCATCGGCCTGGGCACCATGTTTGGCGGCTGGCGCATCGTCAAAACCATGGGGCAGAAGATCACCAAGCTCAAGCCCGTGGGCGGCTTTTGTGCCGAGTCGGGCGGGGCGCTGACGCTGTTCTTTGCCACCGCCCTGGGCGTGCCCGTGTCCACCACCCACACCATCACCGGCGCCATCGTCGGCGTGGGCTCCACCCAGCGCGCCAGCGCCGTGCGCTGGGGTGTGGCGGGCAACATCGTCTGGGCCTGGATTCTGACCATCCCGGCCAGCGCCTTCGTCGCCGCAATTGCCTACTGGATCAGCCTGCAGCTGTATTGATCACTATTAAAATAATAGCTATTGGCGCTTGATGGATGGGCGCTATCGGCCATTTTCACTGAGAAATCTTGCGTGCTTCCTCGATCTGGTATTCGTAGTAGCGCTGCAGGCTGAAGGCAATGCTGGCCATCAGCACGGCAGTGCCCACCAGCAGCGATAGCGCCACGGCAAACACCGTGAACCAGTTGGTGCGCCCAGGCGCGGCGTCGGCCGCGGCGGTCTGGTTGAAGCGGGCATTCCATTTTTCCGGGGCCATCAACCCGTAGACGATGGCGCACAGCGCGCAGCCGGCGATCGTGAAACCCAGCAGCGGGATCAACAGCCAGCTCAGCTGATCGTCCTGGCCCCATTGCTGTACGCGCTGTAGGCCGTACACCCCCAGCGCCGTCGGCACCGGCAGCAGCCAGCCGAGCATGTCGCCAAAGCCAAACAGGTAGAAGCGGTGCAGCCCCAGCGGCCCCCCGAGGAAGGCGAGCCAGGTGGCGAGGGTCTTGTTCTTCATGGGTGGGGTGATGGTTGTGGCGTTATTCGGGAGCGCTGCTGTCGCCTGCGCCCAGGGGCTTTTCCATGAGCACGATGTCGCGCCAGGCGCCAAACTTCCAGCCCACGGAGCGCATCACGCCGACCTCGGTGAATCCGGCAGCGCGGTGCAGGGCGATGGAGCCGGCGTTGGCCGAATCGCCGATCACGGCCAGCAGCTTGCGCATCCCTGCGGCCTGCGCCTGCTCGGCCAGGGCGTCGAGGAGCAACCGGCCCACGCCGAGCCCCCGGGCTGCATCGGCCACGTAGACCGAGTCCTCGGCCGAATAGCGATAGGCGGGGCGCGGCTTGAACCAGTTGCAGTAGGCAAAGCCCAGTACCTGACCTCCTTCCTCGGCCACCAGATGGGGCAGGCCCCTGGCTAGCACCTCGGCGCGGCGCGCCGCCATGTCCTGGCTGCTGGGCGGGTCGACCTCGAAGGTGCCCGTGCCGTGCAGCACATGGTGGGCGTAGATGGCGGTGATGGCGGCGATGTCGCCGTCAATGCTGGCGCGTATGGTGGGCATTTGCGTGGATGGGGCTATAATTGCCGGCTTTGCTGCGTGTCGCTGGCCGGGTGGCCAAGTCGCGTGTCTCAAACGCCGCAAAAACTCATGCAGCAACCGCTGCGTCCACCCGAAGGATTCATTATGGTCGTGATTCGACTCTCCCGCGGCGGCTCCAAGGGCCGTCCGTTTTTCAACATCGTCGTTGCCGACAAGCGTGTGCGCCGTGACGGCCGCTTCATCGAGCGTCTGGGCTTCTACAACCCTTCCGCCAAGGGCGGCGAAGAGACCCTGCGCATCGCCCAGGATCGCCTGACGTACTGGAAGGGTGTGGGCGCGCAAGCCTCCCCCACCGTGGATCGCCTGATCAAGCAAGCCGCCAAGCAGGTCGCCTGATCGGTTCACAGTCCCGAAAAGGGCGGGCCCCGTTGGTACAGCTGACGGGCCCCGCCTTTTTTCATGCACGATTCTTTTCGCCCTGCCGCCGCCATGCCTCAGCCCCCCATTCTGGAAGCCAGTGAACTGCCCCCTGACGCGGTGGAGGTCGGCCGCATCACCGATGCCTGGGGCGTGAAGGGCTGGTTCAAGGTCTTGCCCTACAGCAGCGACCCCGAGGCCTTGCTGGCCTCCAGGGCCTGGTTTTTGCAGCCCGCCGAACGGGGCGCCAAGAGCTTCTTTGCCGGCACCGTGTTGCTCCCGATACGCCAGGCACGCACGCATTCCGACACCATCGTGGCCTGGGCGCAGGGCGTGGACGATCGCGACGGCGCCGAGGCGCTGCGCGGCGCGCGCATCTTTGTGCCACGTGCGAGTTTTCCTGCGGTCGGCGATGACGAGTACTACTGGGCCGACCTGATCGGCCTGGCCGTGGTGAACCGCGAGGGCGTGCCGCTGGGCACCGTGCGTGATCTGCTGCCCACCGGACCGCAGACCACGCTGGTGCTGGGCTACGAGCATGAGGGCAAGGCGCAGGAGCGCATGATCCCCTTCGTTTCGGCCTTTGTGGACAAGGTGGATCTGGCCGGGCGCTGCATCAGGGTGGACTGGCAACCTGACTACTGAAGCCCCCATGCGCTTTGACGTCATCACCCTGTTCCCCGAGCTGTTCGAGCCCTTTCTGGCCAGCGGCGTGACGCGGCGTGCCTACGCCACGGGCCAGGTGCAGGTGCGGCTGTGGAGCCTGCGCGACCATGCCGAGGGTAACTACCGCCGCGTCGATGACCGTCCGTTTGGCGGCGGCCCCGGCATGGTGATGATGGCCGAACCGCTGGCGCGCTGTCTGGCCGCCATCCGCGCCGATCGTGCAGAAGCGCAGGCGGCGCCGCTGGTGCTGTTCTCGCCCATAGGCCGCAGGCTGGATCACGCGGCGGTGCAGGATTGGTCGGCGGGGGCGGGTGCGGTGCTGCTCTGCGGCCGCTATGAGGGTGTGGACCAGCGCTTCATCGACGCCCATGTGGACATACAGATCAGCCTGGGCGACTTTGTGCTCTCGGGCGGCGAGATCGCGGCCATGGCCCTGCTGGATGCCGTGGCGCGCCTGCAGCCGGGTGTGCTGCACGACGAGGGCAGTCACCAGCTCGATAGCTTCAACCCGGCCCTGGATGGCCTGCTGGACTGCCCTCACTACACCCGGCCCGAGCAATGGCAGGGCCGCGGCGTGCCGGCTCCGCTGCTGTCGGGCCACCATGCGCAGATCGAGCGCTGGCGTCGCGATCAGCGCCTCGTGACCACGGCGCGCCATCGACCCGACCTGCTCCAGGCGGCGCGCGAGCGTGGGTTGCTCACGCGCGCAGATGAGGCAGTGCTAGCGCAAAACCCACTATAATCGCAGGTTCTCGATCCTCTGGCCGGCCGCTATGGGCACATGCGCAGCATGATCAGCCGAATAGCCACAAGGCGCCAATAGGGGCGCCGCAGCCAATCCTGGCGCGTCCATGATCGTTGGAAACCAAACCATGAATCTGATCCAGATCCTCGAGCAGGAAGAAATCGCCCGCTTGAACAAGACCATTCCCGCATTCGCTCCTGGCGACACCGTCATCGTCAGCGTGAACGTGGTCGAAGGCAGCCGCAAGCGCGTGCAGGCCTACGAAGGCGTGGTGATCGCCAAGCGCAACCGTGGGCTGAACAGCGGCTTCACCGTGCGCAAAATCTCCAGCGGCGAAGGCGTGGAGCGCACGTTCCAGACCTACAGCCCGCTGATCGCCGGCATCGAAGTCAAGCGCCGTGGCGACGTGCGCCGCGCCAAGCTGTACTACCTGCGCCAGCGCAGCGGCAAGTCGGCACGCATCAAGGAAAAGCTGCCCTCCCGCGTCAAGGTGGCCGCAACCGCCGCGTAATTCACGCGGCGCAAGCCTCAAGCTGCAAAACCGCTACAGTGCGCAGGCCTGTAGCGGTTTTTTCATTCCTGGTGCTGTTTTGTGAGCTCATTTCGCCCCATTGGCTCTGATGCGGCGACGGTGATTTCCTCGCTGTCGTCGCTGCCCGACTTTGACCCACGTACCGTGCCGCTGGTGGGTGTGGACGGCCATTTGCCGGCGGTCCCAGCGGCGGCGCAGACCCCCGATGCATTGCGCCGGCGCTTTGCCACGCCGCCACTGTGGACGCCGGAGATCGTGCGCGAGAAGAAGTTCGTGCAGCGCCCACCGGCCGAGGCGGCGGTGTTGGTGCCCATCGTGCAGCGTGAGCGGCCCACGGTGCTGCTCACCGAACGCACGGCCCACCTGTCCACGCACAAGGGGCAGGTGGCCTTTCCTGGCGGGCGCAGCGACCCCGAGGATCTGGATGCCGCCGCCACAGCCCTGCGCGAGACGCATGAGGAAGTGGGGCTGGAGGCGGGCAGCGTGGAGGTGTTGGGCCAGCTGCCGATCTATGTGACTGGCAGCTCCTTCATCGTCACGCCCGTCGTGGCCCTGGTACGGCCGGATTTTGTGCTGGCGCCCAACCCGGACGAGGTGGCCGACGTATTCGAGGTGCCGCTCGACTTCCTGCTCAATCCGGCGCACCACGAACGCCATGCGCTGGAGTGGCAGGGCCTGCGCCGTGAGTGGTTTGCCATGCCCTACCAGGACGGTGCGCGCCAGCGCTACATCTGGGGCGCCACGGCGGCCATGCTGCGCAACTTCTACCGCTTCATGCTGGCGTGACTGCAGGCGCGGCGGCCTGCCGGGCGGCGCCGCTATCATTGCCGCCATGAGTTTCTTTGCCATCCTGTTCGCCTTGCTGATCGAGCAGGCGCGGCCGCTGGCCCGCAGCAACCCCATCCACGCCGGCCTGCGCGCCTGGGCCCTGTCGGTATGCCGCAGTTTTGATGCCGGACAGTCCCGGCATGGCTGGGTGGCCTGGAGCCTGGCCGTACTCGTGCCGCCGGCGTTTGTGCTGGCCGTGCATTGGGCGCTGCTGCATTGGCTGGGCTGGCCGCTGGCGCTGCTGTGGAGCGTGGCCGTGCTCTACCTCACGCTGGGTTTTCGCCAGTTCAGTCATCACTTCACGGCCATACGTGATGCTCTGGAGGATGGCGACGCCGCCGAGGCACGCGCGCTGCTCGCACGCTGGAAGCAGGTGGATGCCAGCGAGCTGCCGCGCAGCGAGATCGTGCGCCATGTGATCGAGTATTCGGTGATTGCGGCGCACCGCCATGTGTTTGGTGTGCTGGCGTGGTACTCGGTGTTCGCGGCGCTGGGCCTGGGGCCGACCGGTGCGGTGTTGTACCGGCTGGCCGAATTTGTGGCGCGCTACTGGGGGCGAGGGTCGCGCGTGGTCACGGCCCATCCGCCCAGTGAGTCACTGCAACGCGCGGCGGAGCAGGCCTGGATGGTTATCGACTGGCTGCCGGCGCGCCTGACGGCGATGAGCTTTGCCGTGGTGGGCAGTTTCGAGGAGGCCATCGACGGCTGGCGATTTCATGCCCAGCGCTTTCCCAACGACAACGATGGCGTGGTGCTGGCCGCCACGGCCGGCGCCATCAACGTGCGCTTAGGGGGAGAGGCGCTGCGCAGCCGCGCCGGCGCCGAGCTTGCCGCCGATTTTGAGGCCGGGGCCGACATGGCGGACAGCAGCAGCACGCCGGGCCGCGAGCCGGAGGTGGGCCACCTGCGCAGCGTGGTGGGCCTGGTGTGGCGCTCGGTCGTGGTGTGGATGCTGCTGCTGGCGCTGCTGACCCTGGCGCGCCTGCTCGGTTGATGCTATCAAATTAAAAGCTATTTACGCTTTATTGGCAGGCGCTACAACCGTATTTGTCCAATATCCATCAATAGGCGCTCTGGCTCAGTTCGGCGAACAATTCGCTATAGATGCGGTAGCGCTGCAGGCTGATGGCCTGCGCGTCCTGGCTCTCGCTCACCTGGGCCATCACGGCGCAGCCGGGCTCGTGCAGGTGGCTGCAGTTGTAGAAGCGGCACCCGCCGGCATGCGCGGCAATGTCGGGCATGCAGCGCGCCAGATCGGTGGGCGCCAGGTGACGCAGACCGAACTCCTGAAAGCCCGGCGAGTCGATGAGCGCCGTGGTGCGCGCGCCGTCTATCCAGTACAGGCTGGTGGTGGTGGTGGTGTGCCGGCCGGAGTTCAGTGCCTGCGATATCTCGCCCGTCTGCGCCGCAGCCCCTGGTACCAGCAGGTTCACCAGGGTGCTCTTGCCTGACCCCGAAGGACCCAGGATCAGGGTGGTCTTGCCCGCCAGCAGCGGCAGCAGTGCATCGCGATCGACCGCGCCCGATTGCGTCAGCGACAGCGGCAGCACGCGGTAGTGGTGGCGCGTGTCCTGCTCGCCACCCATATGGCGGTAGGGCCACAGGCGCTGCCAGGCCTGTGCAAAAGGCTCCACCAGGTCGCTTTTGTTGAGTGCTATCAGCGGTGTGATGCCGGCAGCCTCGGCCGCGATCAGGGCGCGCACGAGCTGGCTTTCGGAAAACACGGGCTCGGCGGCGATCAGGATCAGCACCTGATCGAGGTTGGCGGCAAAGGATTTGGTGCGCACCTCGTCCTGGCGGTAGAACAGGTTGCGCCGCTCCAGCACCTTTTCTATCGTGCCCTCGTCGCCATGGCCCTGCGCCTGGCCGGGGGCCGCGGCCTGCCACAGCACGCGGTCGCCCACGACGGCCTGGCTCTTCTTGCCGCGCGGGTGGCAGATGCGGCGCACGCCGTCGGCGCTCTCCACCACGCAGTGGCGGCCATGGCTGGCGACCACCAGGCCTTCGCTGCGCGTCATGGCGCGGCCAGCAGGGCGTCTATGCGCGTGGCGCAGTCGATGTCGGTGGCCGAGATGCCGCCCACGTCATGCGTATTCAGGCGCACCACGCAGCGGGCGTAATGCACCGACAGATCCGGATGGTGGTCCTGCGCATGGGCGATGAAGGCCACGGCGTTCACGAAGGCCATGGTCTCGTGGTAGTTGGCGAAGCGGTAGGTCTTCTCTATGGCCACATCGGCGCCGTCGCCGGAAAGCTGCCAGCCTGGCAGTTCGGTCAGTTTGACTACTATTTCAGTAGCTGACAGCGCGCGCCTGGTCTGCGTAGACCAGTCTTTTTTTGGAAACATCGAGGTCATGACTGGACGGCCACGGGCAGGCGCGCCAGGCGCTCCGTGGCGGGGGGGTGGGAGTAGTAGAACTTCACGTACACCGGGTCTGGCGTGAGCGTGGAGGCATTGTCCTGGTAGAGCTTGAGCAGGGCCGACGCCAGCTCGGTACCGCTGGCCTGGCTGACTGCATAGGCATCGGCCTGAAACTCCTGGTGGCGCGAGATCTGCGCCATCAGCGGCTGGGCGAACAGCGTCAGCACCGGCACGGCCAGCAGGAACAGCAGCAGCGCCAGCGCGTCGTTGGGCGCCGAGCCGGGCAGGCCCTCGATCATCAGGTTGGGTTGCACGCCCAGGCCGGTGTAGAACCAGCCGCGCGTGGACAGCCAGCCGAGCAGTGCAAAGCCGGCCAGGCTGACGGCAAACATGCCCAGCATGCGGCGCGTGACATGTTTGTGCTTGAAGTGGCCCAGCTCATGCGCCAGCACGGCCTCGACCTCGGCGGGCGAGAGCTGCCTGAGCAGCGTGTCGAAGAACACCACGCGCTTGGCCGCGCCGAAACCCGTGAAGTAGGCGTTGGCGTGTGCACTGCGCCGGCTGCCGTCCATCACGAACAGGCCCTTGGCGGCAAAGCCGCAGCGCTGCATCAGCGCCGTCACACGCGCCTTCAGGGCCTCGTCGGCAAGCGGCTGGAATTTGTTGAACAGCGGCGCGATGAACACCGGGAACACCACCATCAGCAGCAGGTTGAAGCCCATCCACACGCCCCAGGCCCAGAGCCACCACAGCGGGCCGGCGGCGCCCATGAGCCACAGGATCAGCGCGGCGATCGGCAGGCCGATCACGGCCCCGATCAGCGTGGACTTGACCAGATCGGTCAGCCACAGCCGCGGCGTCATCTGGTTGAAACCAAAGCGCTGCTCGATGCGAAAGGTCTGGTACAGGCTGGCCGGCAGATCCAGGGCGCCACCGATGAGGGCAAAGCCGGCCAGCAGCGCCAGCTGCTGCGGCATGCCGCCGCCCAGCCAGGCCAGCAGCTGCTGGTTCAGGGCGTCCAGCCCGCCCAGCAGCGTCCAGCCCAGCACCACGGCGGTGGACAGGGCCATAGAGAGCAGGCCAAAGCGCGCCTTGGCGATGGTGTAGTCGGCCGCCTTCTGGTGCGCGGCCAGGGTGATGCGCTCGGCAAAGGCCGCCGGCACGGCGCCGCGGTGCTGCGCCACATGGCGGATCTGGCGCGTGGCCAGCCACAGGCGCAACGCCAGCCCGGCCAGCAGCAGGGCGGCAAACACCAGGGTCGTCAAGGTCGAGGGCGAGAGGAAGGGGGCGGTAGAGGAGGGCGGCATGGCCGCGCAAGTTTACGGCGACAATTTGCGCCATGTCTGAAACTGTCAATCCCACTGCCCCCACCCTTGCCAAATCCGACCAGAACCTTGTCTGGCTCGACTGTGAAATGAGCGGGCTCGACCCCGAAAAGGAATACCTGCTGGAGATCGCCGTGGTCGTCACCGGCCCCAGCCTGGAGCCGCGCGTCGAAGGCCCGGTGTTCGCCATCCACCAGAGCGACGCTGTGCTCGACGCCATGGATGCCTGGAACAAGGGCACCCATGGCAAGAGCGGCTTGATCGACAAGGTGCGCGCCTCCACCGTCAGCGAGGCCGATGCCGAGCAGCAGCTCATCGACTTCCTGTCGCTCTATGTGCCCAAGGGCTGCGTGCCCATGTGCGGCAACAGCATCGGCCAGGACAGGCGTTTCCTGGTCAAGTACATGCCCAGGCTGGAGGCCTTCTTTCACTACCGCAATGTGGATGTGAGCACGCTCAAGGAGCTGGCCAAGCGCTGGAAGCCCGAGGCCTACGCCAGCTTCAAGAAGGCGCAGCGCCACACCGCCCTGGCCGATGTGCATGAGTCCATCGACGAACTGCAGCACTACCGCCAGCAGTTGCTGGCCTTGTAAAGTTGAGCGGGTTCGTCAGATAATCGCCGGTTGTCTGCACACAGACCTTGCGTCGTCCAGGCCAGTGCGAAGTGCCTGGCATTGACGGGCATGTTTCGCACAATCTCAACCGGAATGTTCGCCATGCAATCCCCCATCATGAAATCCACCCTCGTGGCCGCTGCCGCCCTGGTTTGCGCCTCTGGCGCCCTGGCCCAGGAGCAGGTCGTCAAGATCGGCCACAGCGGCCCCCTGTCGGGCCCTAACACCTTCGCCGGCCGCGACAACGACAACGGCGTGCGCCTGGCCATCGAGGACCTGAACGCGCGCAAGATCAACGTGGGTGGCAAGACGCTGAAGTTCGAGCTGGTGTCCGAGGACGACCAGTGCGACGCCAAGGCCGGCGTGGCCGTGGCGCAGAAGTTTGTGGATTCGGGCGTGCGCTATGTCATGGGGCCGTACTGCTCGGGCGTGACCATTCCGGCATCGCGCGTCTATGACAACGGCGGCACCATGGTCTCCACCGTGGGCACCAACCCCAAGATCACCCAGGGCGGCTACAAGAACCTGTTTCGCATCGTGGCCAGCGATGAGAAGGCCGGCTCCAACATGGCCGGTTATGCGGCCAACGTGCTCAAGGTCAAGAAGGTCGGCGTGATCGACGACCGTACGGCCTTTGGCCAGGGGCTGGCCGATGAGTTCGCCAAGGAGGCGCAGAAGCTCGGCCTGACCGTGGTCGGCCGCGAGTTCACGACCGACAAGGCCACCGATTTCATGGCCATTCTGACCAACATGAAGGCCAAGCAGCCCGAGGTCATCTTCTACGGCGGCTACGCCCCGCAGGCAGCGCCCATGGCGCGCCAGATGAAGCAGCTGGGCATCAACGCCAAGCTGCTGGGCGGCGACACGCTGTGCAGCCCCGAGATGCCCAAGCTGGGCGCCGACGCCGTGAACAACGTGGTCTATTGCGCCTATGCCGGCATGCTGACGGACAGCGACGCCGGTGCCAAGGCCTTCCAGGAGAAGTTCAAGAAGCGCTTCGGCCAGAACCCCGATGTCTATGGCCCGTTCTACTACGACCAGGTCATGAACATTGGCGAGGCCATGCAAAAGAGCGGCTCCATCGATCCCGCCAAGGTCGGCGCTTACATGCACCAGCAGACCTACAAGGGCGTGATGGGCGAGTATGCGTACGACGACAAGGGCAATCGCATCAAGGCGCCCATCGTCGTCATGACGTTCGAGGGCGGCAAGGCCAAGCCGCTGGCCAACTACTGAACCTGAGAGCCTGGCGATAACGGCCTGCGGCCAATACCACAGCAAGGGGGGCTTCAAAGCCCCCTTTTCTTTGGCCCCCTGCGGCGGCGTGCCGCTGCGGTGCCCGCTCGAAACTGCCGTGGTTCCATCCACCGCCTGGGCTGTGGTTCTTTCAAAACCACCCGCAGGCCGCCCATAGTCACGCGTACGGTGGCGTAAATCACAAGTCGCGGGCGGTTCTGCCATGTGGCAAAGGCGCAAAGCTGCGTTCATCCACATGGAATGGCGGGTTGAGACGGCGGTAACCCTTGCGGTGCCGCATGCGTCCAATCTTCAGGATCCAGCGCAGCTTGGCTGTATGGCGGACTGGAGGTTGAAGATGCTGACACGATGGCTGTCTCTTCTCATTGCAGCAGTGGCCCTGCTCGCGTCTCACATGCCGGCGCAGGCGCGTATCTGGGATTCGGTGCCCGACGAGCAGCTGCAGGCCCTGCAGCTCAGCCGCGACGCCTCGCCCAAGGAGTTGTTCGAGGCTCTGTCCAAGCGCTACAAGGCCGAATTGAACAAGGGCAAGCTGGCCAGGTACTGGGAGCCTATTCCCATGGACATGTACCTTGCGCCCAGCCTGTTCTACAAGCCACCAGACGTGAACATCGACGTCACGCGCGAGCAGTGCGTGAGCTGCCACACCAGTGTCACCCATGGCTGGGTCAAGTCCTGGGAAAAGAGCGTGCACGCCAACCTCGACGCCATCCGCCAGCTGCCGGCATCCGACGTGCGTGCCTACAAGAAGGACATCATTGCCGAGGTTGAGGACAATCTGCGCGGCCAGGGGCTGCTGGCCAAGACCGAGCCGCTGAAGGAGGTGCAGTGCACCGACTGCCACATGGGTATAGGCGCCAAGGGCGGCAACCACGTGAAGGACCTGCGCATGCCCGATCGGGCCGTGTGCGGCTCCTGCCATGTGCGTCAGTTTGCCGAGGCCGAGTCCGAGCGTGACACCCTGGTGTGGCCGCAGAAGCAATGGGATCAGGGCCACCCGTCACATACCGTGGACTACCGTGCGAACGTGGAGACCGCCACCTGGGCCGTGCTGATGAACGAGGGCAAGGGCCCGGTGGCCGCCAGCTGCACCATGTGCCATACCAACCAGACCAAGTGCGACAACTGCCACACGCGCCACGAGTTTTCCACCGTCGAGTCACGCAAGCCCGAGGCCTGCGCCACCTGCCACAACGGCGTGGATCACAACGAGTTCGAGCAGTACATGTATTCCAAGCATGGCACGGCCTATCAGACGCTGGGTAACCAATGGGACTGGAACATCCGTCTGGCCGACCAGCTGGGCCACAAGAACGGCGCCACGGCGCCCACCTGCCAGACCTGCCACTTTGAGTACAAGGGCCAGTACTCGCACAACGTGGTGCGCAAGGTGCGCTGGGGCTTTCTGCCGTTCAAGAGCATTGCCGACAACCTGGAGCACCCCTGGTTCAAGGAGCGCAAGGACGCCTGGGCGGCGACCTGTTCCCAATGCCATGCGCCGCGCTTTGCCCAGACCTATCTGACCATGATGGACGATGGCATCAAGCTCGGCACCGGCCTGGTCGAGCAGTCGCGCAAGGTGATGCAAAAGCTCTACGACGACAAACTGCTGGTCGGGCAGAAGACCAACCGCACGCCCTTGCCGGCCCCGGAGAAGGACGAACCCGGAGGCTTCTCGTCACTGTTTTTTGCCACCAATAACCAGACCACCGTGGCCGATCGCACCTTTGCCGAGATGTGGGAGCAGCATGTGGCGCGCTACATGAAAGGCCTGGAGCATGTGAACCCCGGTGGCTGGACCTACTCGCACGGCTGGAGCGACCTGATCAAGGACCAGACCATCATCAACGAGCAAGACACCGTGCTGCGCGAGAACGCCAGGATGGAGCAGCGCCTGCGCAACCTGGAGAGCGGCCGCGCCAAGACCTCGTTCCTGAACCGCTCCCCGGACGATGGCCCCCAGTCCGTCCTGGCCGCCGTGACTGACGACCCGCTCACCTCCAGCCTGGCCTTGTCGCTGCTCGGCGGCACCCTGGTCGTCGGCGGTGCCTCCACCGTGCGCCGCCGCCGTCGGCTCCCAGGGCGGCAGGCAAGCGATGCGACCACCCTGCCCGAACAGGAGACACGGTGATGCTGGCCGCACATGCCCATGACCAGGCCACGTTCCCGGCGCATCATCGACAAGCCGATTGGAAGCGCAGATTTGCTTTGTTTTCGATAGCTGTTGGCGCTTTACTGATAAGCGTTTCAGGGTTTTTTGCTTGGAAGCATGTGAGCAGTCCGGCAAGCTACCACTACGAGCTCGGGGCCGTCGTTCCCGCCGGCGAGCTGGACGCTTGGGCCAGCCTGGCCGAGCGGCAGGTGGTGGTGCGTCGTGCCAGCATCATTGCGGCAGACCAGCAGCCTCTGGCTGAGCTGGAGTTGGCCGAAGTATCTTCCGGCCCCGTGCTGCTGAAGTGGAAGTCCCGGGTTGATGATCCTTTTCTCACCGTGGGTACGTCGGCACAGGATGTGAGTGCGCTGGCACAGGTGCTGCAGCGCCACATGCCCAAGGACGGCCTGGTGCTTGGCTGGTGGGACACCTCGCGCCAGCTGCAGTTGCTCGGCGGCACGCCGGTGCGTTTTGGCAAACATCTGGGCCTGCCCCTCTTTGTGCCGCAGCGCTGGAGGTCGCAGAGCGCGGACATAGAGTCGATAGAGCGTGCGTTCTGGAAGGCCGGCAACGCAGGAGAAGAGCGTGTGCAGTTCCAGCGCTTTGCCAATGCGCTGCTCTCGGACGAGGCCAGTGGCATGGCCGAGTTGCAGGCCATCGCCGGCGGCAAGCCGGCCGTGCTGGTGCTGCATGTGCGCGATGCCATCCTGCTCGGCCAGATGGATTCGCGCCGCCTGGGCGTGGCCTTTACCGACCTCGGCGCCTTGAGCGACGTGCATGGCATGGTGCGGCGCGTCCACGACTGGCTGGATCACAACCGCTACCCGGCCTACGCCATGCTGCAGGACAAGGACAGCCCGGTGCGCGCCGTGGCGCTGACCGATGCGGCCTCGGGCAAGACCCTGGCCGCCCGGCTGCTGCCCTTCATGGGCAACGACCAGCAGGATGTGGCCGGTGCCACGCTGGTGTACCGCGTGGGCGGCTTCGTGGTCTACGAGCTGGCGCCGCAGGCCCGCCCATGAGCGCCGAGCTGGGCCAGTTTGCCCTGGTGCTGGCCTTGGTGCTGGCGCTGGCCCAGGGCGTGTTGCCGCTCGTCGGCGCGGCGCGTGGCAATGGCGACTGGATGGCCTTTGCCCGCCCTGCGGCGCGCGGGCAATGCCTGTTCGTGGCGATGGCCTTCGCCTGCCTGACCCATGCCTTCGTGAGCAATGATTTTTCCGTGCTGTATGTGGTGCAGCATTCCAACTCGGCCCTGCCCCTGCCTTACCGTATTGCCGGCGTATGGGGCGGGCATGAGGGCTCCATCCTGCTGTGGGCCCTGATTCTGGGCGGCTGGAGCGTGGCGGTGTCGTTCTTCTCGCGCCACCTGGACGAGCCTGCGCGTGCCCGCATCCTGGGCGTGATGGGGCTGATCAGCGTGGGCTTTCTGGCCTTCATCCTGTTCACCTCCAACCCCTTCAGCCGCCTGCTGCCGGCCGCGCCCGACGGCCAGGACCTGAATCCGCAGCTGCAGGATCCCGGCCTGATCTTTCACCCGCCGCTGCTCTACATGGGTTACGTGGGCACGGTGGTGGCGTTTGCCTTTGCCATCTCTGCCCTGCTGGCGGGACGGCTGGACGCCGCCTGGGCGCGCTGGTCGCGGCCCTGGGCCACGGTGTCGTGGTGCTTTCTCACGCTGGGCATAGCGCTGGGCAGCGCCTGGGCCTACTACGAGCTGGGCTGGGGTGGCTGGTGGTTCTGGGATCCGGTGGAAAACGCCTCGCTCATGCCCTGGCTGGTCAGCACGGCCCTGCTGCACTCGCTGGCGGTGACTGAAAAGCGCGGCGGCTTTCGCATGTGGACGGCGCTGCTGGCCATCATCGCCTTTGCCTTGTCTCTGCTGGGCGCCTTCCTGGTGCGCTCGGGCGTGCTGACCTCGGTGCATGCCTTTGCCACCGATCCATCGCGAGGCATCTACATCCTGGGCTTTCTGATCATCGTCATCGGCGGCTCACTGATCCTGTTTGCCTGGCGTGCGCCGCTGGTCGGCGCCGGCAGCCGCTTCGACCTGCTGTCGCGCGAAGCCATGCTGCTGGCGAACAACCTGCTGCTGCTCGTGGCCTGCGCGGCCGTGCTGCTGGGCACGCTGTACCCCTTGCTGCTCGATGCGCTGGGTCTGGGCAAGCTGTCGGTGGGGCCGCCGTATTTCGACAGCGTCCTCGTGCCGCTGATGGCACCGGCGCTGTTCCTCATGGGCGTGGGGCCACTCGCGCGCTGGGGCGGCGACCAGGTGCCGGATCTGGCACGCCTGCTGCGCTGGGCGCTGGCGGTGAGCCTTGCCTCGGCCCTGCTGGCGCCCTGGCTCATGGGCGGTTGGTCGGCACTGGTGGGACTTGGCCTGTTCTTTGCATTCTGGATTTTTGCCACCACCGTACTGAGCCTGATACGGCAGTTGCGCCCGGTGGGCCGTGACTCGCTCTGGCTGCGCGTGCGCAAACAGCCGCGCAGCTACTACGGCATGCTGCTGGCGCATTGCGGCCTGGCGGTGTTCATCGTCGGCGTCACCCTGGTCAAGGGCTATGAGCAGGAAAGGGACGTGACCATGGAGCCCGGCCTGTCCACCACCCTGGCGGGCTATGAATTCCGCTTTGATGGTGTGCGGCGGCAGCAGGGCCCCAACTACCTCGCCGACGTGGCCACACTGCAGGTGCTGCGGGGCGACAGGGTCGTGGCCACGCTGCAACCCGAGCGGCGCCTGTATACCGCCGGCCGCAATCCATCGCCCATGACCGAGGCCGCCATCCACAGCGGGCTGGCGCGCGACCTGTATGCGGCGCTGGGAGAGTCCCTGGGCGGCAATCGCTGGGTGGTGCGCGTGTACTACAAGCCCTTCATCGCCTGGATCTGGTGGGGCTGTGGGTTCATGGCCCTGGGGGGCTTTTGGGCCGTGCTCGATCGCCGCTACCGGCCACGCGCGCTGGCTGCCGCGCAACCGGCGCCACCTGGCGCCGTGGTGCGCGCAGAGCGCGGCCGGGGCACCGTGGCATTGAAAGAGGCGCGGCGATGAGATGGAGGTGGCACACATGACCGGGTTTGTTCTGCTGGCGGCAGCCATGCTGGCACTGGCCCTGGCCTTTGTGGTCTTGCCCCTGCTGCGCACGCGTGCTGCGGGCACCGGCGCGGGCGCGAACCTGACCGTGTTGGCCGATGCCATGCGCGAGCTCGATGAGGATCTGGCGGCCGGCCGCATCGACGCGCTGGAGCATGGTCGCAGCGGCGATGCCCTGCGCCGCCAGGCACTGGCGGCCGATGCCATGCGCCAGCAGCAGCAAGAGCGCAGCCGCGGCGCCAACCGGGGTGCCGCGCTGGGCTTGGGCATCGCCTTGCCTTTGATGGCGGTTGCGCTGTACCTGGTGGTGGGCCAGCCCGGCGCACTCATGCTGGCGGGGCAGAGTCCTCCAGTCCATGAACGGCAAATGGACGCAGCGGTACAGGCGCTGGCCCAGCGCCTGGAAAGCACTGGTGGCGATGCCGATGGCTGGATGCTGCTGGCGCGTTCCCAGCTGTCCGCAGGGCGTGCCGCCGAGGCCGTGCGGGCCTACGCCAAGGCCAGCGAGCTGCGGCCTGACGACGCCAACCTGCTGGTTGAATACGCCAATGCCGTGGCCATGACCCAGCAGCGCGATTTGAGCGGCCAGCCCCAGGATCTGCTGGCGCGTGCCCTGCGCATCGAGGCCGACAACCTGAATGCCCTGGCGCTGGCCGGGGCTGCGGCCCTGCAGGCCGGCGACCGGGACGGCGCCCTCCAGCACTGGAGCCGGCTGGAGCAGCTGGTGGCGGCCGACCCGCAAGACCTTGAGCGCGTGCGCGTGCTGCTGGCGCGCGCCAGGGGCGAGGCTCCACCGCCCCCGGCAGCCCTGCCGGCCGGCCATCCCGACACTGCACCTGTCATGGCGCGCGTGGCGGACCAGGCGCCCGCCAGCAAGGCGGGCATCAGCGGCACGGTGACGGTGGCCAGCGAGCTTGCGGCCAGGGTGGCCCCCACCGACACCCTGTTCATCTTTGCCCGCGCGCCCGGCGGTCCGCCCATGCCGGTCGCCGCCATGCGCACCCGCGCCGGGGGCTGGCCCGTGGCCTTCCAGCTCGATGACAGCAGTGCCATGGGGCAGGGCAGGGCGCTGTCCAGCTTTTCCCAGGTGGATATCGTGGCCCGCATCTCGCGCCTGGGCAGCCCGGTGGCCCAGGCGGGCGACATAGAGGGCCGTTTGGAGCGCGTGGCGCTGGGCAGCAGCAACCTCAGGCTGGTGCTCGACAAGGTGGTGGGCCGCTCGGCTGAGCTCAAGAATGGGGAAAAACCTGCCTCAGCCTCAACAGCGCATCGCTGATTTGTGGCTCGTCGAGCGAGGCATAGCCCAGCAGCACGATGCGTCGCCAGGGGTGATCCGCTGCCACGTTCAGCAATTGACCATTGCCGCGCTCGACACCATAGATGCCCACCCCCTGGGCGTGGGCCGCGCGTTCCAGCTCATGAATCGGTGCGGCATTTGGCGGCACCCTGGCAACCAGGTGCATGCCGCTGCCCGCGCCCTGCACCTGCCAGTCTGGCAGCCATTGCCCCAGGGCCGTGCGCAGGTGGTCGCGCCGATCCGCGTACAGGCGCCGCAGGCGGCGCACATGATGTTCATAGCCACCCTCGGCCATGAAGGCTGCCAGCGCCGCCTGCTCCAGCCAGGACTGGCTGTTGTTCAGCATGGCCTTGGCGTTCACTGCTGCCTGGCACAGACTGTGCGGCAGCACCATGTAGCCAATGCGCAGGCCCGCGCCAAGGGTCTTGGAGAAAGTGCCCAGGTACACCACCTGATCATGGTGATCCAGGCTTTTCAGAGCCAGCAGCGGCGCACGGTCGTAGAAAAAGTCGCTGTCGTAGTCGTCTTCCAGCACATAGGCACCGCAGTTGCGCGCCCAGGCCAGCAGGGCCTCGCGTCGCTCCAGCGGCAGCGTGCCGCCAAGCGGATACTGGTGCGAGGGCGTGACATAGGCCAGCGCCGCCTTGCGCGGCAGTGCATCCGTGCGCATGCCCTGGTCGTCCACCGGCACGCCCGCCAGCACCCCGCCATGCGCCGCAAACACGCGGCTGGCTCCCATGTAGCAGGGGTTTTCCACGGCCACCTCCACGCCCGGGGCAATCAGCAGTTGAGCCAGCAGGCTCAGGCCCTCCTGGATGCCGTTGGTGATGAGCACGCGGCCGGCGTCGGTGGCAATGCCGCGCGTGGCGCCAATATGGCTGGCGATGGCCTCGCGCAGCGCCAGCATGCCCTGCGGGTCGCCGTATTCGCACAGCTGGTGTGGCTGGCTGTGCAGCGCCCGTGCAAGCAGCATGCCCCAGCTGCGCAGCGGAAACAGCCTGGCGTCCGGTCGGCCAACCCAAAAGTCCAGCCCCACCTGGCCCGCATGCGGGCGCGCGACATGGTGTGGCTGCCAGTGTTGCGGCGGGCGCAGGCGCGGTTGCGGCCGGTGCATGCCGGTGTCTTGCCGCGCCGCTGACGTGAAAGGAGGGGTGGCCTGGCCCGTCACTACGGGCGGCGCTACCCGATCGACGATGATGCGCTGTGCGACAAAGGTGCCCACGGGCTCGCGCGATTCCAGGCAGCCCTCGGCAATCAGGCGCTGGAAGGCGCCAATCACGGTATTGCGCGACACGCCCAGGTCGCTCGCCAGCTCGCGCGTGGCAGGCATGCGCGTACCGGGCGCCAGGCGGCCGTCATGAATCAGGCAGCGGATCTGCTGCGTGATCTGCTGTTGCAGGCTTTCGCTGCCGTGGGCGACGATGTTCAGCGGTAGCTGCATGGCGTCCTCCTGCAAGGTGCATCGACTTGATGCATGTTAGCTTTGACCTGCAAAACCATCGCTTGCGGGAAAACCCGAGCCATGTCATAATTCGCCGCTTGCACCGCCAAGAGCGCGGTGCAATTTTTTTGTGCATCTCCCTTCACACATCGGGCACTGCACGCCAGCGTGACAGCCACGCGGCGCCTTGCAACCAATGCCCACCCGGGTCGTCCGCTGCGGCCCTTGGTTTCGTTTGATGGTTGATGTTTTGTAACCATCGAGCGAAGCCTGCCCAGGTAGCGCCTGCGGCCGTCTTCGTGTGAGCAAATCATGACTGAGCAAGTTCTGTTGCAGGGCGAGTGCGCGCCTGCCGATTCCGTTATTTCTGCCATCAACGCAGTCCCTGAAGCCGCCGTGCCCAATGGCTTTGTCGAGCTGGGCCTGGCGCCCGAGCTGGTGCAGGCCGTGGCCGACCTGGGCTACACCCAGCCCACGGCCGTGCAGGACAAGGCCATTCCCCTGGCCATGGGCGCCGGCGCCGAGGACGGCCGCTTCATCGACCTGATGGTCTCCAGCCAGACCGGCAGCGGCAAGACCGCGGCCTTCCTGCTGCCCGTGCTGCACACGCTGCTGCGCCAGCAGGCCGAGGCCGAGGCCGCGCAGCGTGCCGAGTATGAGCGCGCCGCTCTTGAGGCCGCGGCACGTGGCGAGGCGGCCCCCAAGCGCCCCAAGCGCAAGAACCCCATGCAGGCGCGCAACTTCAAGGCCGCCGTGCCCGGCGCCCTGGTGCTGTGCCCCACGCGCGAGCTGGCGCAGCAGGTGGCGCATGACGCCATCGACCTGGTCAAGCATTGCAAGGGCCTGCGCATCGCCAACGTGGTGGGCGGCATGCCCTACCAGATGCAGATCGCCAAGCTGCAGAACGCCAACCTGGTGGTGGCCACGCCCGGCCGCCTGCTGGATCTGCAGCGCTCGCAGCAGATCAAGCTGGACCAAGTGCAGTTCCTGGTTGTGGACGAGGCCGATCGCATGCTGGATCTGGGTTTCGCCGACGACCTGGCCGAGATCAATGAGCTGACGGCCCAACGCAAGCAGACCATGATGTTCAGCGCCACCTTTGCGCCGCGCATCCAGCAGCTGGCCATGCGCGTGATGCACGATGGCGGCGCCAGCGTGAAGAAGATCCAGATCGACTCGCCGCAGGAGAAGCATTCCAACATCCAGCAGAAGCTGTTCTGGGCCGACAACGCCCAGCACAAGAGGAAGCTCCTGGACCACTGGCTGCGCGACGCTTCCATCGACCAGGCCATCGTGTTTGCCAGCACCCAGGTGGAGTGCGACGGCCTGGCGAATGACCTGCAGCAGGATGGCTTCAGCGCCGTGGCGCTGCATGGCGCTCTGAGCCAGGGCCTGCGCAACCGCCGCCTGATGGCGCTGCGCAATGGCCAGGTGCAGATCCTGGTGGCCACCGACGTGGCCGCACGCGGCATCGACGTGCCCACCATCACCCATGTCTTCAATTTCGGTTTGCCGATGAAGGCCGAGGACTACACGCACCGCATCGGCCGCACCGGCCGCGCCGGCCGCGACGGCCTGGCCGTGACCTTTGCCGAGTTCCGCGACCGCCGCAAGATCTTTGACATCGAGGGCTACAGCCGCCAGCAGTTCAAGGCCGAGGTGGTGGAAGGCCTGGAGCCCACACAGCGCTTCCCCCAGGGTGGCCGCCCCGACTTTGCCGGCCGTGGTGGCCGCGAGGGCGGCGGCCGTGGGCGCGACCAGCGCTTTGGCGGCGCCGGCCGTGGCCATGGCGACCGTGGCGGTTTTGGTGATCGCGGCGGCTTTGGCGAGCGCGGCCCGCGCGGCGGCTTTGGCGGCGATCGTGGCGGCTTTGGTGCTCGCCGTGACGGCGACGGCTATGGCCGCAAGGGCGGGTTTGGTGAAACGTCCCGTTTTGGTGAAACGTCCCGTTTTGGTGAAACGTCTCGTTTTGGCGACGCCCCCCGTTTCAATGACGGCCCGCGCCATGCCCATGCCCCCCATGGCCACCACCATGGCCGTGGCGACGGCGGTGCGCCGCGCGGTGACTTTGGCCGCAAGAGCGACTTTGCCAAGCCGGGCTTTGGCAAGGGCGGCTTTGCCAAGCCCCATGGCGGCACCGGCAAGTCCTTCACGCCGCACGAGGCGCGCAAGCGCCCGGCCCGCAACGATCGTTGATCAGGCGGACGGCCCGCCCGCCCGCAGCGTGAGACAAGCCAGCCCCGGCAACGCGGCTGGCTTTTTTGCATCAAGACCGGCCGGCCGCTGCCGATAATTCCTGGATATCTGGAGTTGTGCATGCTGCCTGTCCCGTCAACCGATTTCGAGCATATGTTCGAGCTCGCCCCTGTCTCGCTCTGGCTGGAGGACTACAGCGCCGTGCGCCGGCTGTTCGAGCAGTGGCGCGCCGCAGGCGTGGTGGACGTGGTGCCGCATCTGCGTCGGCACCCCGAGTGCGTGCGCGCCTATGGCGCCAGCATCCGGCTGCTGCGCGTGAACCGGCGCACGCTGGAGCTGTTTGCCGCGCCCGACCAGGCGACGCTGGAGGCTTCGCTGGATCAGGTGTTTCGCGGCGACATGTTCGAGAGCGCCATTGCCGAGATCGCGCAGCTGTGGGACGGGGTGCCCGAGTATGCCAACCAGACGGTGAACTATGCGCTCGACGGGCGGCGCCTGGACGTGCGCATCCGCGGGCGCATCCTGCCGGGCTACGAGGGCTGCTGGAGCCGGGTGCTGGTGTCGCTGGAGGACGTGACCGAGCGCGTGCAGGCACGGCTGCGCCTGGAGCGCAGCGAGAAATACGCGCGCGGCCTGTTCGAGCATTCGCCCGTGTCGCTATGGGTGGAGGATTTCAGCGCCGTCAAGCCCCTGCTCGATGAGGTGCGTGCCCAGGGCATCAGCGACCTGAAGACCTTTCTGAAGGTGCATCCAGAGTTCGTCTCGCGCTGCATGCGCGAGATCCGTGTGCTGGATGTGAACCAGCTCACGCTGAGCATGTTTGGCGCCCCCGACAAGCAGACCCTGCTGGCCGGCCTGGACAAGGTGTTCCGTGGCGAGATGCATGATTCGTTCAGCGAGCAGCTGCTTGATCTGTGGGAGGGCAAGCTGTTCCAGCAGCGCGAGGCGGTCAACTACAGCCTGATCGGCGAGCCGGTGCATCTGCACATGCAGTTTGCCGTGCTGCAGGAGCACCGCCACGACTGGGGCATGGTGCTGCTGTCCATGGTGGACATCTCGGCGCGCAAGAAGGCCGAGGCCTATCTGGAATACCTGGGCAAGCATGATGTGCTCACCGGCCTGCGCAACCGCGCCTACTACGTGGAGGAGCTCAACCGGCTCACGCGCAAGGGGCCCTGGCCGGTGGCGGTGATCGCCATCGATCTCAATGGCCTGAAGGCCATCAACGACGAGCATGGCCATGCCGCTGGCGACGCCATGCTGCGTCGCGCAGGCGAGGTGCTGGCCAAGGCCGTCGATGCCTCGGCATGCACGGCGCGCATAGGCGGGGACGAGTTCTGCGTACTGCTGCCCATGACCGACGAGCGCGGCGCGCAGGCACTGATGGAGCGCATCATCAGCCTGCAGGAGCTGAACAACCAGTTCTACCCGGGCCAGGCCCTGAGCCTGTCCATGGGCGTGGCCGTGGCCATGTCAGGCGATCAGATCGAGGCCGCCGCGCACCAGGCCGACCAGGCCATGTACGCCGAGAAGGCTCGCTACTACGCGGCCATGGGGCTCGACCGTCGCCACGCCTGAAGCTGTTTCAGGAATGCGTGGCGGTGCGCCCGATCTCGGGCCAGCGATGGTGCAGGTAGATCCAGGACACCAGGCCCACGCACATCATCAGCAGCGAGGCCGTGGCCAGTAGCACCGTGGAGTGCATCACCAGCGGCGCTACCACACCTGCGACCAGCCCGTTGGCCGTGGAGCCGACAAAGGCCTGCAGCGAGGACGCCATGCCGCGGCGTGCCGGAAACAGATCCAGCACCAGCAGCGTGACCACCGGCACCATCAGCGCCCAGCCAAACGAGAAGATGCCGATGGGCCACAGCGCCCACCCGACATGGGCCGGAAACAACAGGTTGGCACCCAGGTTCAAGAGGCCCATGGCCAGCATGATGACGAAGCCGTGGCGGATCTGGTGCTTGGGCGGTATGCGGCCCGCCAGCCGCCCGCTCATCCAGGCGCCGCCCATGATGCCGGAGATGGTGCACAGAAAGAACCAGAAGAACTGCTGTGGCGCCAGCCCCAGCAGGTCGCCCAGAAAGGCCGGAGCCGACAGCACGTACAAAAACATGCCATTGAAGGGAACGCCGCTGGCCAGTGCCAACAGCATGAAGCGCGGGCTGGAAATCAGCTCCCAATAGCCGCGCATCAGGTGCCCCAGATGGATGGACTGGCGACCCTCGGGCGGCAGCGACTCGGGTAGCAGCCGCCAGTTGGCCAGCCACAGAAACAGGCCCACCCCGGTCAGAAACCAGAACACGCTGTGCCAGCCCAGGTGCACCGACAGCCAGCCGCCGACGATGGGGGCGATCGCCGGCGCCACACCGAAGAAGATGGTCACCTGGCTCATCACCTGCTGCGCCTGGGCCGGCGGGAACAGGTCGCGAATCACCGCGCGCGAAACTACGATGCCGGCACCCGCCGACAGCCCCTGCAGCGCGCGGAACGCCACCAGCTGCCCCGTGGTCTGCGCCAGCGCGCAGCCGGCCGAGGCCAGCGTGAACAGCGCCAGCCCCCACAGCACCACGGGCCGGCGGCCAAGGCTGTCAGACAGCGCGCCATGGAATAGCGCCATGAAGGCAAAGGCAAACAGATAGGCCGACAGCGTTTGCTGCATCTGCACCGGCGTGGCGCCAAGCGCCTGGCTGATGGCCGGAAAGGCCGGCAGATAGGTGTCTATGGAGAACGGCCCCACCATGCCCAGCAATGCCAGCAGGATGGCCAGGGCCCAGCGCGGGCCGCGCCAGAGATGTTGGGCGTCAGGGTGCATGGTGGTGGCAGAGGAGGGCGTGCGCAGCGGGCCGCACGCAAAAGCGCTTGATTATGGGTCAAGCCTCTGCCGGCAGGCGTCCGGCCTGTGTCTTTGATGCTATATATTTTATAGCTTTAGGCGCTTATTGGTAAAGCGCTACAGCCATAAAAGTATCAAAATATCAGTGCCCGCTGTGCTTGCCATGCCCCATGGCGGGTGCCGCCGTGGCGCCCAGGGCGCGCACGGGGGCCTGCAGCTCCTGGGTCTGGCGCTGGCCGTCCTTGCCCTCGAAGACCAGGGTCAGAGGCACGCTGGCGCCCTGGGCCACGGGCTGCTTCAGGTCCAGCAGCATGATGTGGTAGCCGCCGGGCTTGAGCTCCACGGCCTGGCCGGCCGGCAGATCCAGGGCCGGCACGGCGCGCATCTTCATCACGTTGTCCACCATCTTCATCTCGTGCACTTCGGTAATGCCGGCCACGGGGCTGCTGGCGGCGACTAGGCGCATGTCCTGGGCAGCGGTCAGGCGCATGAAGGCGCCGGTGGCCTTTTGCTGCGGCACGGTGGCGCGCACCCAGGCGTCCTGCACGCTGACCTGGGCATGGGCGAAGCCGGTCAGCAGCAGGGCGGCGGCGAGGGTGATACGGGTGGCAATGGGTTGGAAGTTCATAAAAAGTCTCTTGATTGGATCGGTGGAGGGCGAGCGCGATGGGTCATCCCGGCCCATGCGCGCATCGGGGCGGGGCGCAGATGGCCCCGCCGCACTCAGAAAGATTGCAAGGCGATGGCGCGGGCGCCGGCGGGGCGCGTGGCGGAAAGGCGGCGCGGCTGAGTGCCGGCACATGGCCGATGCGCACGCGTAGTGCCTGGGCCATGAAGGGCTGGCCCTGGGGCTGGGGAAGGGTGGCCGCTTGCGCGCCGGGCAGCATGGGCGGCAGGCACAGCGCGCAGCTGAACTGGTGGCCCTCATAGGGCAGGGTGCCGACCTGGTTTCCGCCGGCCGCCACCCAGCGTTCATCGCCCGATGCCGTGCACACGCGTTCCATGGGCCGGGCCTGCACCAGCGGCGCGGCCATGGCCACCGCGAGCGACAGCGCAAAGCAGGCCAGCAGCAGGCGGGCCAGGCGGGGAGCGTTGCGCAAGAGAGGCATGGTGATGCGCATTATCTGCGCCCATGGGGGCTCCATGCAGCCCAGGCGGGCTGCAGCGCGCCGGGGCGTTATTGACAAAGATCATTCGGCCGCATTTTCTTTAAATATTGATGCGAATGCGAACGACTTGCGTTTATACTTCCGCCCAGTTTCGCGCTGCCACCGCCTGTGGGTGCCGTGTTCGCCAGTCCAGGGGGCAAGTTCCGGGGGGGCAAAACACCTTGCTGACCGGGCTGGTGCTTGCGTCGATATCGGTTTCTTCAACTTTCCGCCCAGCCCCACGCGCGCCCCCTGCGGCGCCAGCGTCCAGCCACCGCGGTTTCTAACTGGACGTTCATGCTCAAGCCATTTGCCATACCCTGCCGCCGCCATCCGCTGGCCCTGGCCGCCCTGCTGCTGGCGACCGGCGCCGCCCAGGCGCAGACCGAGACCCTGGCCCTGGCGCCCGCCCAGGGCCTGCCCGCCGTCACCGTCACCGCCACCATGACCGAGCAGGACGCGCGCACCGCGCCGGCCAGCGTCACCGTCATCAGCGCCGAAGAGCTGGCCGAGAAGAACGCCGGCGACCTGCTGGACGCCGTGCGCGGCGCGCCCGGCATCACCATGCAGGCGCGCCAGGTGGGCGGGCGCAAGACGCTGGCGCTGCGCGGCCTGGAGGGCAAGCACACGCTGACCCTGATCGACGGCCGGCGCATCAGCGCCAGCGACGACGTGATCGGCCACTCCGACTACCAGTACGGCTGGCTGCCAATCTCGGCCATCGAGCGCATCGAGATCATCCGCGGCCCGATGTCGGCGCTGTATGGCTCCGAGGCGCTGGGCGGGGTGATCAACGTCATCAGCAAGAAGCCCAAGGATCACTGGAGCGGCTCCATCGGTGTCTCCGGCGGCACCGGCCTCAAGAGCGACGCGGCCAGCCAGTTCGGCAGTTCGGTCTACGCCGCGGGCCCGCTGGGCCAGCGTGCGCGCCTGTCGGTCAACGCCGAGTACGCGCGCAGTAACCCCACGCCAGACATTGATGACCTGCGTTACAGCGAGGTCGAAGGCCGCAGGCCGCGCAACCTGGGCGTGAACGCCGAGTTCGACCTGACGGCCAGCCAGCGCCTGCAGGCCGGCATCAGCGACGGCCAGGAACGGCGCCTGTACGACGACGTGAACACCGCCGGCCGCGCCTATGTCAACCGCTACGACCTGGATCGGCGCCAGACCCATGTCGGCTGGACGGGCGACTTTGGTGACCTGAAGGCCCAGCTGCGCGCCTACCGCAGCGAGATGAGCGTCATCAACAGCCGCAGCAACGGCGTGGCGCCGACGCGCCCGCAGGACATGCAGGACGATGTCGTTGACGGCCATGTCACGCTGCGCCGCGGCAGCCACAACATCGCCCTGGGCGGCGAATGGCGCAATGAGGAGCTGGTCAACGCCGGCCTGAAGGGCGGCCGTGACGACGTGACGCACAAGGCGCTGTTCGTGCAGGACGAGTTCTCGCTGGGCGCGAATCTGATGGCCACCCTGGGCCTGCGCGCCGACCACCATGGCCTGTTTGGCTCCGAGCTGAGCCCGCGCGCCTACCTGGTCTGGGAGGCCAGCCCGCAGCTCGTCGTCAAGGGTGGCTGGGGCCACGCCTTCAAGGCGCCGACGCTCAAGCAGATCTCGCCCAACTACGTCGGGGCCGAGGGGCCGCACAGCTTCCTGGGCAACGCCAACGTCAAGCCCGAGACGTCCAACTCGCTGGAGATCGGTGCCGACTGGCAGGCCAGCAGCGCGCTGTCGCTGCGCGCCACGGCCTTCCACACCGAGGTCAAGGACCTGATCACCTACAAGCTGCTGCAGCAGATCGGCATACGCCGCGTCTACCAGTACGACAACATCGACGCCGCGCGCATCCAGGGGCTGGAGGCGGGCTTCACCCTGCAGCTCTCCAGGCAGCTGTCCTGGGGCAGCGATGCCACCTTGCTGCACACGCGCGACAAGGCCACGGGCAAGCGCCTGAACGACCGGCCCACGACCAGCGTGGCCTCGCACCTGACCTGGAAGCGCGGCGGCTGGGACGCCCGCATGGGCCTGCAATACACCGGCAGCCAGGAGAACTATGGCAACAAGCTGCCGGCCTACACCCTGTTCAACGTCAGCGCGGGCTACGCCATGAAGCTCAATGCCACGCAAAACCTTCATCTTCGCGCCGGCCTGGAGAACCTGGGCAATGTGCGCCTGGCCGAGAAGTCGCCCAACTTCGGCTACGCCGAGCTGGGCCGCCGGGTCTTTGTTTCGGCACGTCTGGATTTCTGATTTGTTAGCTATAAAAATAGTAGCTGCTGGCGCTCATAAATAGGGCGCAGGAGGCCAATTTGATTCAAAACCAAAAGCTGCGCTGGCTGCTGTGCACCGCGTTGCTGCTGCTGGGCGGCGCGGCGCGCGCCGCGTCGGTGCTGTTCGTCGCCACCGGCAACGTGCCGCAGGGCAAGTTCCACCAGCTGCAGGAGATTGCACGCCCGCACGGCATCGACGTCGAGGTGCGCTACATCAACAGCCTGCCGGCCGATGTGGACGCCGGCCTGTGGGCCGGACGCGACGCGGTGTTCTTCGACAGCTATCTGCAAGACGAGGTGCGTGCGCGCCTGACGCGCGCGCTGCCGGCCCTGAAGGCACCCAACGCCTGGCTGTACGACCAGCAGCCGGCCTGGGGCGGGGGCCTGCCCGAGGCCGTGGCGCGGCGCCTGATTGCCTACTACGGCAGCGGCGGGCGGCAGAATTACGAGGGTTTCTTCGCCACACTGGCTGCGCAGCTCAAGGGCGGCAACGCCCTGACGGCGGCGCCCGACCCGGTGGTCTTCCCCAAGACCGGCATCTACCACCCGCGCCTGCCCGGCACCGTCATGGCCGACCCCGTGGCCTTTCTGCGTGGCCAGGGTGTGGAAATGAAGGCCGCGCAGCGCAAGCCGGTGGTGGCCATTTCGCTGCACCAGCAATACATAGGCTCGATGCAGACCGCCTACATCGACGACATGGTGGCGCGCATCGAGGCCGGCGGCGCCGTGGCGCTGCCGTTCTACACGCCCATGATGGGCGATGGCGGGTTTGCCAAGGTGCTGCAGCCCGGCGGCCCCGGCACGCCCGTGCTGGCCGACGTGCTGATCAACACGCAGATCATGCTGAACGCCGACGAGCGCCGCGAAGAATTCGAGCGCTTAGGGTTCCCGGTCATCCAGGCCATGACGCACCGCCGTGGCGACGAAGCGGATTGGGCCGCCAGCCGGCAGGGCGTGGCGGCGATGGACGTGCCGTTCTACCTGGCGCAGGCCGAATACGCCGGCGTGACCGACATCCAGGTCGCGTCCGCCGTGCGCAAGGGCGACGAGCAGATCACGCCGATAGCCGCGCAGGCCGCCGCCGTGGCCGCCAAGGCACTCAACCTGGTCAAGCTGCAGCGCACGCCCAATGCCGACAAGAACGTCGCCGTGATGTTCTGGAACTACCCCGCCGGCGAGAAGAACCTGAGCGCGTCGTTTTTGAACGTGCCGCGCAGCCTGCAAAACACCCTGGCCGCGATGGTGCGCGCCGGCTACCAGACCGAATCGCCCGACGAGGCCATGCTCATCACGCTGCTGCAGCGCCTGCTGGCGCCCAGCTACCGCCCGGGGCTGCTGGAGCCGCTGTTGCGCGACGGCCTGGCTGAGTTGCTGCCGGTGAAGGACTACCGCGCCTGGCTGGCCAGCCTGCCCCAGGCCACGCAGGACGAGCTGCGCCGCGCTTGGGGTGATCCCGAAAAATCCCCCTGGGTGCTGCGCCAGAACGGCCAGGCCTACTTCATCATCCCGCGCCTGCAGCTGGGCAAGGTGACACTGCTGCCCCAGCCTGGCCGCAGCGGAGCGGCCCCCGGCAGCACTGACGCGCGCGCCAAAGAGAAGGAGATCTACCACTCCACCGTTGACCTGCCGCCGCACCACTACCTGGCCACCTATCTGTGGACGCGTCAGAAGAACGACGCGCTGGTGCACTTTGGCACGCACGGCACGCAGGAATGGCTGCCGGGCAAGGAGCGCGGCCTGTCGGTGCATGACGCGCCGCTGCTGGCGCTGGGCGACATCCCCGTCGCCTACCCGTATATCGCCGACAACATTGGCGAAGCTACGCAGGCCAAGCGCCGTGGGCGCGCCACCATCATCAGCCACCAGACGCCGCCCTTTGCCCCCGGGGGGCTGCACGACGCGCTGACGCAAATGCACGACCTGCTGCACCAGTGGCAGGCGCAGGACGAAGGCGCGGTGCGAGATCGCATGGCCGCCGACCTGCTGGCCGCCGCGCGCAAGGAGCGCGTGATTGCCGACATGGGCTGGACCGAGGCGCGGGTGAAAACTGACTTTGCCGGCTTTGTTCATGAACTGCACAACCACCTGCACGAGCTGGCGCAAACCGCCCAGCCCCAGGGCCTGCACCGCCTGGGTCAGGCGCCAGAGGAGCTGCACCGCCTGGGCACGGTGCTGCTCACGCTGGGCAAAAATTTCTGGGAAGCCGCCGCGCGCCGCGCCGGTGTGCCGCTGGCCGATCTGGATGAGGCCCTGGTCGGCCCCTGGGACAAGCTGGCGCAGACCGTGCCGTACCAGCTCTTGCAAAAGCATGTGGTGGCCGGTGAACCCATGACCGGCCTGCCCGCCGACCTGCAGCAAGCCCTGGCGCAGGCCCAAACGGCCTACGACAACCTGGGTGCGCAGGGCGAGTTGAAGGGCCTGCTCGATGTGCTGGCCGGCCGCTACCTGCCCACCTCCTACGGCGGCGACCCGATCAAGAACCCCGATGCCTACCCCACCGGCCGCAACCTCTACGGCTTCGACCCCTCGCGCGTGCCCACCAAGCAGGCCTGGGAGGCCGGCAAGCTGGCGGCCGACAACCTGCTGGCCGAGCACCGGAAGCTGCACGGCAAGCAGCCGTCCAAGCTGACCTTCACGCTCTGGTCGGTCGAGACCATGCGCCACTTCGGCATGCTCGAGGCCCAGGCGCTGTGGCTCTTGGGTGTGGAGCCGGTGTGGGACAAGGGCGGGCGCGTCACCGGCGTGAAACTGGTGCCGCGCGAGCAGCTCGGCCGCCCGCGCGTGGACGTGGTGCTGTCGGCCACCGGCCTGTACCGCGACCATTTCCCCAATGTGATGAAACAGCTTGCACAGGCCGTGTTGCTTGCGTCTCGTGCTACAGAGATAGATAACCCGGTGACGCAGAACGCCCAGCGCATCGCGCAAAAGCTCATCGCCCAGGGGGCCGACGCCAAGGCGGCCGAGATGGCCGGCGCCACGCGCATTTTTGCCTCTGAGAGCGGGCGCTACGGCACCGGCCTGGACGAGGCCACGCAGGCCACTGACACCTGGAAGGGCAAGAAAGAGGGCGACCGCAAGATGGCCGAGCTGTATCTGTCGAAGATGCAGTTCGCCTACGGCCCGGACGAGAAGGAATGGGGCCAGGCCGGTGTGGCGGGCGTAGGTGACGGCAAAGGTGGCAAGGGCGGCAAGGGCGGCAAGGGCGTGAACCTGTACGCCGAGCACCTGAGCGGCACCGAGGGCGCGGTGCTCTCGCGCAGCTCCAACCTCTACGGCATGCTGACCACCGACGACCCCTTCCAGTACCTGGGCGGCATCGCCATGGCCGTGCGTCACCTGGACGGCAAGGCGCCCGAACTGTACATCAGCAACCTGCGCGGCAGCGGCTCGGGCAAGGTCGAGGGCGCGGCGCAGTTCCTGGCCAAGGAGCTGGCCACGCGCCAGTTCCACCCCGGCTACATCCAGGGCCTGATGAAGGAGGGCTACGCCGGCACGCTGCAGGTGCTGGACGCGACCAACAATTTTTGGGGCTGGACGGCCACCGCACGCGAGATCGTGCGCGACGACCAGTGGCAGGAGATGGTCGACGTCTATGTGCGCGACAAGCACAAGCTGGGCCTGAAGAAATGGTTCGAGTCCAAGAACCCGCACGCGCTGGCGCAGACCATGGAGCGCATGCTCGAAGCCGCGCGCCAGGGCTACTGGAAGGCCGACGCCGCCACGGTGAAGGAGCTGAAGGAGCGCTGGCGCGACCTGTCCGAGCGCTACGACGTGCAGAGCGACAACGCGCGCTTCTCCGAGTTTGTCGCCGAGGGCGCGGCCCAGGCCGGCTTTGGCCTGCAGGCCACGGCCGCAGCCGCTGCGCCGGCCCGGGCTGCAGCGCAGCCCCAGGAGCAGGCCGAGGCCCAGCCCGAAGCCGCGCCGCCAGAGCCACCGCCGCCGCCCATGGTCACCGGCATGCGCATGCAAAAGGTCCGGCCCAAGGAGCTGCCGCCCTTCAACCCCGCCACGCTGCTGTTCGCCGTTGCGCTGGCTGGCGTGAGTTGTGCCGGTGCCTGGCAACAGCGCCGCCGCTCTGGCCCCTTCCCCCTCTGGGGGAAGGTGGGGATGGGGGCTGCCGGCTAGCGCATCTCCCTTTCACTTATCAGCGCCGCTGGCCCCCACCCCAACCCTCCCCCAGAGGGGGAGGGAGTAAGGCTACGCACCACGCACTATCTACGACTCACCACTTTCCATTTATCACTTACCACTTACCCCCCCACCATGACCGCAAATCCCATCGAATTGGCGATGTACTCCGCCAGCCAGCTGTTTCTGACGCCGGTGCTCATCCTCATCGGCCTGTTGTTCGTGCACGCCTTCTACGCCCTGGGCGCCTTCATCTGGCAGGCCTGGCAGCGCCACAACGGCCAGGCCGGCGGCTTTGAGCTGGCGGCAGCGCTCGCGCGCAACCCCCAAATGACGCTGACCGAGCTCGAAGCCCTGGCCACCAAGCGCATGGAGTTCGCGCGCATCGCCACACGCATCGCGCCGATGCTGGGCCTGGTGGCCACCATGATCCCCATGGGCCCGGCGCTGATGGCGCTGTCCGACGGCCAGATGGCCGACGTGTCGCGCAACCTCACGGTGGCGTTTTCGGCGGTGATCCTGGCGCTCTTGGCGGCGTCGATCAGCTACACCGTGGTCAACGTGCGCCGGCGCTGGTACGCCGTGGATCTGGCGGCGATAGAGCATGACGCGCCGCAGGCTCAGCGCGACCATGATCCGGTGGCCGTCATGGCCCTGGAGGGTGCGCGATGAGCCGCCTGCGCCTGATGGAAGACCTGGAGGCCGACGACCCCATCCTCTCGGTCGTCAACCTGATCGACGTGTTCCTGGTCGTCATCGCCGCGCTGCTGCTGGCCGTGGCCAACAGCTCGGTCAACCCGTTCAGCACCGAGTCGGTGACCATCATCAAGAACCCGGGCAAGGACAACATGGAAATCATCGTCAAGGACGGCCAGAAGGTCGCCCACTACAAGGCCAGCGGCGAGATCGGCGAAGGCCAGGGCGCCAAGGCCGGCGTGGCCTATCGGCTCAAGGACGGGTCGATGGTTTATGTGCCGGAGGCGGGGGAGGCACACTGACGGACGGTGACCTCGCCCCGGTGGTGGATGCGAGCCTTTGTTCAGCAGCCTGTCCCACGAGACAGGTTCTGAGCACTTGGAGAGACTTTCCGGGGCCGCGTTGAGGATGCTCCAAGTGCCGAAGTTACTTTTATTTTTATAGCATCAAGCGCTTATCTGGTAAGCGCTTTGGCCTAGAAATAAATAAAGCGGCCAAAGGCCGCTTTGGGGGCGCTTGTGGTGAGTCCTCAGTGCCCCAGATACGCCTTGCGCACTTCCGGGTTGATCAGCAGATTGGCGCCCGTGTCTTCCAGCACCAGGCGGCCCGTCTCCAGCACATAGCCGCGGTCGGCAATCGACAGCGCCCGGTTGGCGTTCTGCTCCACCAGGAATACCGTCACGCCCTGGGCGCGGATGGCCTGGATGATCTCGAAGATCTGCGCAATGATCAGCGGCGCCAGGCCCAGCGTGGGCTCGTCGAGCAGCAGCAGGCGTGGCTTGCTCATCAACGCGCGGCCAATGGCCAGCATCTGCTGCTCGCCGCCGCTCATGGTGCCGGCGCGCTGGTTGGCGCGGTCCTTCAGGCGCGGAAACAGCTTGAAGGCGTATTCCATGCCCTCGGCGATCGCGTCCTTGGACTGGAAGAAGCCGCCCATCTGCAGGTTTTCGACCACGGTGAGCGCCGGGAAGATGCGTCGCCCCTCGGGCGAGATGGCGATGCCCTTGCGCATGATCAGATGCGAGGGGGCGTTGGTGATGTCCTCTCCCTCGTACAGCACCTGGCCGCTGCTGGCGCGCGGGTTGCCGCACAGCGTCATCAGCAGCGAGGTCTTGCCCGCGCCGTTGGAGCCGATGAGGGAGACGATCTCGCCCTGGTTGACGTGCAGGCTCACGTTGTTCACGGCGCAGATGGCGCCGTAGTGGGTGCTGATGCCCTTCAGTTCCAGCATGGCTTGCATCATTCTTCTCCCAGGTAGGCCTTGATCACGCGTTCATCCTTCTGGATGGCCTCTGGCGTGCCCAACGCAATCGGGCGGCCATATTCCATCACCAGGATGCGCTCGGACACGCCCATCACCAGGCTCATGTCGTGCTCGATGAGCAGCACGGCCACGCCGTATTCCTGGCGCAGCTTTTCGATCAGGCTCTGCAAGTCCTTCTTTTCCTGCGGGTTCAGGCCGGCGGCCGGCTCGTCGAGCATCAGTACACGCGGCTGGGTCACCATGCAGCGGGCGATTTCCAGACGCCGCTGGTGGCCGTAGGCCAGGTTGCCGGCCTCGCGGTTGGCAAATTCGCGCAGGCCCATGTAGTCCAGCCAGAACAGTGCGTTCTGCAAGGCCCTTTCTTCGCTTTCGCGATAGCCGCGGGTCTTGAACAGGCCGGTGAGCAGGTTGGTGGATAGATGGCGGTGCTGGGCCACCAGCAGGTTTTCCAGCGCCGTCATGTGCTTGAACAGGCGCACGTTCTGGAAGGTTCGCACCAGGCCGTGCAGCGCCACGCTGTGGCTGCCCTGGCCGGCGATGTCCCGTCCCTGCAGGCGGATGGCGCCCGTGGTCGGGCGGTAAAAGCCGCTGATGCAGTTGAACACCGTGGTCTTGCCCGCGCCGTTGGGGCCGATGATGGCGAAGATCTCGCGTTCCTTGACGTCGAAGGCGATGCCATCGACGGCCAGCAGACCGCCAAAGCGCATGCTCAGGCCTTCGATCTGCAAGAAACTATTTTTGTCGCTACCGGCCATCACTTCACCTCCACGTGGTGGCGTTGCATGGGCAGCAGGCCTTGCGGGCGCCACACCATCATCAGAATCATCACCAGGCCGAAGATCAGCATGCGGTACTCGGCAAACTCGCGCGCCAGCTCGGGCAGTGCGGTCAGCAAGATGGCAGCCAGGATCACGCCCAGCTGCGAGCCCATGCCGCCCAGCACGACGATGGCCAGAATCAGCGCCGATTCGATGAAGGTGAACGACTCGGGGTTCACGATGCCCTGGCGCGCGGCAAAGAAGGCGCCGCCAAAGCCCGCGAACATGGCGCCCAGCGTGAACGCCGAGAGCTTGATCTTCATCGGGTTCAGGCCCAGGGATCGGCAGGCGATCTCGTCCTCGCGCAGCGCCTCCCAGGCGCGGCCAATGGGCATGCGGATCAGGCGGTTGGAGATCCACAGCGTGACTACGGCCAGCGTGAGTGCCATCAGGTACAGGAAGATCACCATGTGCATGGAGTTGAATTCCAGCCCGAAAAACTGGTGGAAGGTGGTGGCGCCCTCTACCGAGGGGCTGCGCGCCAGTTCCAGACCGAACACCGTGGGCTTGGGAATGCTGGAGATGCCGTCCGGCCCGCCGGTGAAGTCCGTCAGGTTGACCAGCAGCAGGCGGATGATTTCGCCAAAGCCCAGGGTCACGATGGCCAGGTAGTCACCGCGCAGGCGCAGTACCGGAAAGCCGAGCACAAAGCCGAACAGCGCCGACGCGGCACCGGCCAGCGGCAGCGCCTCCCAGAAGCTCCAGCCGGCCCAGTGGAACAGCAGGGCGTAGGTGTAGGCGCCCACGGCGTAAAAGCCGACAAAGCCCAAATCCAGCAGGCCGGCAAAGCCCACGACGACGTTCAGGCCCAGGCCCAGCATCACGTAGATCATGACCAGGGTGGCAATGTCCACGGCATTGCGGCCGCCAAAGAAGGGCCAGATGACCGCCAGCAGCAGTGCCGCCGCGATCCACACGCCACGCTGGCGCGCCGGAATGGCTGGAAGTTTGGGCCAGGGCAGGCGCACCCCGCTGCCGGCCAGCATGGGGCGCAGCATCTGGACGATGAACACCAGCAAACAGGCCCAGGCCACGTTGCTCCAGTGCTGCGTGATGATGGTGCGCACACCCGCGCGTTCCAGGTGCAGGCCGAAAATCGGCGTAACCACTACGGCGGTGAGCACCGTCGCGGTAAGGGCGTGGCCCAGGTTCTGGCGCCAGCTCGGGCGGGCGGAGGAGGTGATAGCGGCGCTCATCAGACTTTCTCCACTTCAGGTTTGCCGAGCAGGCCCGTGGGGCGGAACAGCAGGATCAGCACCAGCAGGCCAAAGGCCACGATGTCCTTGTATTCCGAAGAAATATAGGCGGCGGCAAAAGTCTCGGCGATGCCCAGCAGCACTCCGCCCAGCATGGCGCCGGGAATTGAGCCGATGCCGCCCAGCACGGCCGCGGTGAAGGCCTTCACGCCGACGATGAAGCCGATGAAGGGGTTGAGCTTGCCCACTGCCAACGCGATCAGCACACCGCCGACGGCGGCGAGCACCGCGCCCAGGATGAAGGTGAAGGAGATCACGCGGTTCACGTCAATGCCCAGCAGGCCCGCCATGTGCATGTCCTGCGAACAGGCGCGTGATGCGCGGCCCATGCGCGAATGCCTGATGTAGAGCGTGAGGGCGATCATCAGCACCACGGTGACGGCGATGATCAGCACGCGGGCATAGGGCACGAAGATCTCGAAGCCGCCTTCGTCGCCAAAGCGCAGCGCACCGGGCAGCAGGGCGGGCACGGCCATGTCGCGCGCGCCCTGGCCCAGGGCCACCCAGTTCTGCAGGAAGATGGACATGCCGATGGCCGAGATCAGGGCCACCAGGCGCGGGCCATTGCGCAGTGGCTTGTACGCGATCTGCTCGACGACGAAGCCGTAGGTGCCCGTGACCAGCACGGCCACCAACAACATCAGGGCAATCAGCACGGCTACCGGCAGGCCACTTTGTGTGCCCACGGCGGCCAGGGTGACCAGGCCGGCGTAGGCGCCGATCATGTAAATCTCGCCGTGCGCGAAGTTGATCATGCCGATGATGCCGTACACCATGGTGTAGCCAATGGCAATCAAGGCGTAGATCGCTCCGAGCGACAGGCCGTTGAAGAGCTGCTGTATCAGCTGCGGCAGGAATTCAGACATCCTGGGCCTCTCGATAAAGAGATGGGAACAAAAAAAGACTGCCGCGCAGGGGCTGTGAAAAGCCCCCGCGCTCAGAACGAGCACGGGAGATTTTTTCACAGACTCCGGAGAAAACGGCAAAAACCCCGATCGCCTGGCTCCTGGAGGGAAGGGCGTCGGGGTGTCAGCGACTAAGGACTTACTTGGCGACGGACTTGCTGCCGTCCTTGTGCCATTCGAAGATCTGGAAGTCGAAGGACTTCAGGTCGCCGCTCTTGTTCCAGCTGATGGGGCCCAGGGGCGTCTCAAAGGTGGCCTTGTGCATGTGATCGGCCACCTTGGCGGGGTTGTCGCCCACGGCCTTGATGCTGTCGATGATGACCTGGGCTGCGGCGTAGGCCGTCATCTGGAAGGCGCCGCCGGCGTCGCGCTTCTTGTCCTTGAAGGCCTTGACGATGGCGGCGTTCTTCGGGTTGGTGGAGAAGTCGGCGGGCAGCGTCAGCAACATGCCTTCGACGGCCGGGCCGGCGATGGCGTTGACCTCGGGGTTGCCCACGCCCTCGGGGCCCATCAGCTTGACCTTCAGGCCCTGCTCGCCTGCCTGGCGCAGCAGCAGACCCATTTCGGGGTGGTAGCCGCCGTAGTAGACGAAGTCCACGCCCGCGCTCTTGAGCTTGGTGATGACGGCGGAGTAGTCGCTGTCGCCGGCGTTGATGCCCTCGAACAGCGCTACGTTCACGCCGGCCTTCTTCAGGTCGTCGCGCACCGAGGCGGCAATGCCCTGGCCGTAGGACTGCTTGTCGTGCAGGATGGCGACCTTCTTGGGCTTGATCTTCTCGGCGATGAACTTGGCGGCGGCGGGGCCTTGCTGGTCGTCGCGGCCGATGGTGCGGAAGATGAAGTGGAAGTTCTTGCCCTCGGTCAGAGCGGGCGAGGTGGCGGACGGAGTCACGACGACCACGCCTTCGTTGTTGTAGATGGGCGCTGCGGCAATGGCTGCGCCCGAGCACACGGGGCCGACCACGTAGTGGATCTTGTCGTTGATCACGCGGTTGGCGGCAACGGGGCCCTGCTTGGGTTCGCAGGCATCGTCCACGGTGACGAGTTCGATCTTCTTGCCGTTGATGCCGCCGGCGGCGTTGGCCTGCTCCACGGCGGTGTTCACGCCTTCCTTGATCATGTCACCGTACTGGGTGACCGGGCCGGTGGCCGGGATCACCATGGCGATCTTGACCTGCGCATGCGCGGTGGACAACAAAGCGGCGCTGGCCAGGCCCAGTGCGGCGACGACGGAATGCATGCGAAACGGAATGCTCATAAAACGATCTCCAACTTTGGGTAAAGCGGTCTGAAAAATCATCAGGCCCCGGGTAGGGGCCTGCGATCAAGACCGCCATGATTCACCATGCGCATTTTGTTGACAACAGGGAAACCAAGGCTGGCGCTGCTGCCATTTTTTTGCTACGGCGGCGCCGATTGTGACAGGCTGTTTGCGCCTGCGGAAGCTGGACGCCTCAGGGAAAACTAGCACCCTTGGGTGCCGCGGCAGATTCCGTGGTTGCCGCACCCCCACTGGGCGGCACAGGGCGCAGCTTGCCCTGCGGCACTGGAACGCCCGCTGGCCAGCGGCGCAGCACGCGCTGGAATATCAGTGCATTGGGGATCTGCAGCAGTGAGCCGGGCTCTGGTGCCGTGGCGTCTTCCAGCGTGGTGTACAGCAGGTTGATGTCCACCACGCGGCCCAGGGCGCCGGGCTTCTCCGCCGTGTCCAGCAGCTCGATATGGTCGCCCACGCGAAACGGCCCCACGGTGAAGATCAGGAAGGCACAGAACAGGTTCGACAGCACGCTCCACGCCGCGAAGAAGGCCACGGCGCCGACGGCGGCGAAGCTGGTGAAGGCCGTCCACAGCACCGCTGCCGAAACCCCCAGGCGCTCCAGCGCCAGCAGGCCGGCGCCGCCCAGGATGAGCCAGCGCACCACGCCGTTGATGGGGGTGAGGAGCTCGTGCGGAAACTGGTAGTGGTCGCTTGCGCGCCGGATGATGCGGCGCACCAGATGCTGCAGCAGCAGCGCTGCCAGCACGATGAGCGCGATCTGCACGCCGGGCACGATGATGTCCAGCCAGTCGTGCATCCATGGCGGCAGCAGGGTCTTCAGGCGCTCCAGCATGGGTCCTGGCTTATTGCTCGCGGCGCAATGCCGGGAACAGGATCACGTCGCGGATGCTGGGGCTGTCGGTGAGCAGCATCATCAGCCGGTCTATGCCGATGCCGCAGCCGCCCGTGGGGGGCATGCCGTATTCGAGCGCGCGCACGAAGTCGTGGTCGAAGAACATGGCCTCGTCGTCGCCGCTGTCCTTGGCAGCCACCTGGGCGTTGAAGCGTGCGGCCTGGTCCTCGGCGTCATTCAGCTCACTGAAGCCGTTGCCGAACTCGCGGCCGGTGATGTAGAGCTCGAAGCGCTCGGTGACCTCGGGGCGGGCATCATTGGCGCGCGCCAGCGGGCTGATCTCGGTCGGGTGTTCCATGATGAAGGTCGGCTGCCAGAGCTTGTCCTCCACCGTTTCCTCGAAGTACAGCACCTGCAGGCTGGCCAGGCTGCGGGTGGACAGGCGATCCTTTTCCTCGCTCATGCCGAGCTTTTTCAGCGCGCCGATGAGCCAGGCGGCATCGTCCACATGGGCGCCTGCCTCGGTGTACTGGTAGATGGCCTCGCGAATCGTCAGGCGCTGGAAGGGTTGGGACAGATCGACGGCGCGCCCGCCATAGGTGAGTTGCAGCGTACCCGTGGCCTTGAGCGCCGCGTCGCGTACCAGCTGTTCCGTGAAGTCCATCAGGTCGCGGTAGTTCCAGTAGGCCGCGTAGAACTCCATCATCGTGAACTCGGGGTTGTGGCGTACCGAGATACCTTCGTTGCGGAAGTTGCGGTTGATCTCGAACACGCGCTCGAAGCCGCCGACCACCAGGCGCTTCAAGTACAGCTCGGGGGCGATGCGCAGGAACATCTCCTGCTCCAGCGCGTTGTGGTGTGTAACGAAGGGGCGGGCGTTGGCGCCGCCCGGGATGGGGTGCAGCATGGGCGTCTCCACCTCCAGGAAGCCATGCTCGACCATGAAGTTGCGGATCGAGCCGACCGCCTTGCTGCGCGCCACGAAGCGCCGGCGCGCGGCGTCGTCGGTCATCAGATCGACATAGCGCTGGCGGTACTTGACCTCCTGGTCGGCCACGCCATGGAATTTGTCGGGCATGGGGCGCAGGCTCTTGGTGAGCAGGCGCAAGGTGGTCACCTTGACCGACAGCTCGCCGGTCTTGGTCTTCATGAGCTGGCCCTCCGCGCCCACGATGTCGCCCAGATCCCAGCGTTTGAAGTCGGCGTAGACCTCTTCGCCGACGGCATCGCGTGTCACATACAGCTGTATGCGACCGCCCGTGTCACCCAGCGAACCGTCCTGCAGCGTGGCAAAGCTGGCCTTGCCCATGACGCGCTTGAGCATCATGCGGCCGCCCAGGCTGACCGATATGTTCTCCGTCTCCAGCGCCTCGGCAGCGAGGCTGCCGTAGCGCTGCTGCAGGCTGGCGGCGTGGTCCCGCGGCTTGAAGTCATTGGGAAACGCCACACCCCGGCCCTGGGCCTGGCCCGCGCGCAGTGCCTTGAGCTTCTCGCGGCGTTCGGCGATGAGCTGGTTTTCGTCCTGGGGCTGGATGGGGGCTTGGTTTTGTTCAGACATGGTGCCGTCGGGCAAGAAGGGGCAAACCGGCGATTTTAGGGTTTTCGCACATGCCAGGTGTCCGGGGCTGGGTTGACCGGCCGGCCGGGTATGGCAGGAACCACCCAGCCGCCGTGTGTGTGGGTGCTCGATCGCGCCATGTTCACGGTGCAATTCCCAGGCGCTCCAGCACATCGCCCACCAGCTCCAGGCGCAACAGCGGGCTGTCCAGCGTCATCAGGTGGTGTTTCAGTTCCAGCGGCACGGGCAGCAGCTCGCACCAGCGGTTGGCGACCCAGCCGCAGTCCTGCAGTTGCGCAGGCGTGGGGGGAATGGGGTGGCCAGGCGTGCTGCGGCGCTGATGCTGCGCTGCCAGCAGCAGCCCCAGCTTGGCCGCAAGGCTTTGCAAGTCGGCGGGCAGCGGTACCTGCGGGTCGTCGGGCAATTGCTGTACGTCTGCCAGCCACAGGCCGTAGGGCAGCTGGTGTTGCTGCGTGATGTGAAAGCGCTCGGTACCGCGGCAGTGCAGGGTGATCAGGCCGGGTTGCGGCGTCTGCAGCTGTTCGATGACGGCCAGTGTGCCCTGGGGCTGGAACCGCTCCTCGGGAGCTGCGGCGCTGCGCACCTCCTGCCCTGCTGTGAGCGTGACCACGCCAAAGGGAGAGCCGGTCTGTCGGCATTTGCGCACCATGTCCAAGTAACGTACCTCGAACACGCGCAGCGCCAGCAAGCCGCCCGGAAACAACACGGTGTTTAGCGGGAACAGCGGGAGCGATGTCAATGTCAGGGGATCCGGCATGGCGTTGGGCCCAGGCAGCCTCGCTATCATCCCACGCTGCGCCACCGTCGGCGCCGTGGCGCTTGTTGGGCGCATGCATTTGTCGATCCCCATGCTGTTTCAGATCATTTCCTATCTTCTTGAAGTCGTGAGCGGGCTGCTGACCGGCGCCTGTCTGCTGCGTCTGTACATGCAGTTGCAGCGCGTGCCTTTTGGCAACCCGGTGGGGCGGCTGGTCTTTGCTCTCACCGACTGGCTGGTGCTGCCGCTGCGCAAGCTGATACCGGCTGCGGGGCGCTGGGATTTGTCTTGCCTGGTTGCGGCCTTTTTGCTGCAGCTGGTGCAGTACCTGCTTCTGTGGTTGCTGGTGGGGGCAGGCCTGGGCCTGGCCTGGCTGCCGTGGATGGCGCTGTTCAGTCTGGCGCGCGTCACCGTGTCGGGCCTGATGGGCCTGCTGATTGCCTATGCCATCTTGTCGTGGATGCAGACGCGCACACCCATCAGCGACGTCATTGCCCGCCTGAGCGAGCCGCTGCTGCAACCGGTGCGGCGCGTCGTGCCGCTGCTGGGTGGCATTGATCTATCACCGCTGGTGCTGCTGGTGCTGCTGCAGGTGCTGTCCATCATGCTGGGCCATTTGCAGGCCAGCGTCCTGATGGGCCAATAAACTTGAACAAAATAGCTTCTAGCGCTTGCTGGGAAAGCGCTGACAGCTATTATTTTTGTATCAGGCTACGGCGTCGGCAGGCAGGCGCTGCAGCATGGACAGGCATTGCGCCACGGTCTCGCGCAGTTCGCGGCGGTCGCAGATGAAGTCCACCGCGCCCTTGGTCTGCAGGAATTCGGCGCGCTGAAAGCCCTCGGGCAGGGTCACGCGCACGGTGGATTCGATGACGCGCGGGCCGGCAAAGCCGATCAGCGCTTTGGGCTCGGCAATCACGATGTCGCCAACAAAGGCAAAGCCGGCCGAGACGCCGCCCATCGTCGGGTCGGTTAGCACGCTGATATAGGGCAGGCCCTTCTTGGCCAGGCGCGTGAGGGCGGCGTTGGTCTTGGCCATCTGCATCAGCGACAGCAGGCCCTCCTGCATGCGCGCGCCGCCGGTGGCGGTAAAGCAGATGAAGGGCACCTTCTGCTCGATGGCGGTCTCGACGCCGCGCACGAAGCGCTCGCCGACCACGCTGCCCATGGAGCCGCCCATGAAGTCGAACTCGAAGCAGGCGGCGACCAGGTTGATGCTCTTGACCGCGCCGCCCATGACGATGAGCGCGTCGGTCTCGCCGGTGTTCTCCAGCGCCTCCTTCAGGCGCTCGGGGTACTTGCGGCTGTCCTTGAACTTGAGAGCATCGACGGGCAGCACCTCCTGGCCGATCTCGTAGCGGCCCTCGCCGTCGAGAAAGGCATTGAGCCGCGCGCGCGCGCCGATGCGGTGGTGGTGGCTGCACTTGGGGCAGACGTTCTGGTTCTGCTCCAGGTCGCTCTTGTAGAGCACGGTCTCGCAACTGGGGCACTTGGTCCACAGGCCCTCGGGCATCTGGCGACGCTCGGTGGCGTTGGTCTGCTGGATTTTGGAAGGCAGGAGTTTTTCGAGCCAGGACATGGGTGTTCCTTTGTATGAATTTGCCAAGCTGCGTCGCATTACGCCGCAGCCTATGAAACTGGCGCGACCCGGGCGAGGGCCGCCGTGCAAGGGCCGCCGTGCAAGGGCCGCCCCGCCGCACTGGCGGCGTCCCCCTTCCCGCGCATCGCGCGAGAGAAGGGGGAAGCGGCGCAGCCGCTCAGGGGGTTGCGTCCCGAATTATGCGTCCAGCGCCTTGCGCACCTGGCGCAGGAAGTCCACGGTGACCCCAACCACCCGCTCGTGCGGCTGGTCTTCGATCAGGCCGATGATGCGGCTGCCTATGACCACGGCGTCGGCCACGCGGCTAATCGCCTGGGCCGTGGCCGCGTCGCGGATGCCGAAGCCCACGCCGACAGGGATCTTCACATGCTCGCGGATGCGCGGCAGCATGGCCTCCACCGCTGCGGTGTCGAGTGCGCCCGAGCCCGTCACGCCCTTGAGCGAGACATAGTACACATAGCCGCTGGCGACCTTGGCCACCTGCTGCATGCGCTCGGGTGTGGAGGTCGGGGCCAGCAAAAAGATCAGGTCGATGCCGTGGGCGCGCAGGTCGGCGGCGAACTGCTCGCATTCCTCGGGTGGGTAGTCCACGACCAGCACGCCATCGACGCCAGCCGCGCCGGCATCGCGGGCAAAAGAGCCCTGGCCATGGCGCTGCTCGTAGCGCTCCACCGGGTTGGCGTAGCCCATCAGCACCACGGGCGTGCTGTCGTTGCGTTGGCGAAAGGTGCGCACCATGTCCAGCACCTGGGCCAGGCCTATGCCCAGGGCCAGGGCTTTTTCGCCCGCCTTCTGGATCACCGGGCCGTCGGCCATGGGGTCGGAAAAGGGCACGCCCAGCTCGATCACGTCGGCGCCGGCCTCGACCATGCCGAGCATCAGGGCGGGCGTGATGTCGGCGAACGGGAAGCCGGCCGTCACATAGGGGATGAGGGCCTTGCGACCCTTGGCCTGCAGTTCGGCAAAGGTGGCGGCAATGCGTTGTGGGTGGCTCATGCAGCGGGCCCTCCCTTGACGGTCAAACCCCGCATCGAGGGGCGGTCATAGAAATCGACGCCCGACAGGTCGGCCACCGTGCCAATGTCCTTGTCGCCGCGGCCGGACAGGTTCACGAGGATGGACTGATCGGGGCCCATGGTCTTGGCAAGCTTCATGGCGTAGGCCATGGCGTGGCTGGATTCGAGGGCCGGGATGATGCCCTCGGTGCGGCACAGGTGGTGGAAGGCGGCCAGCGCCTCGGCGTCGGTGATGCCCACGTACTCGGCGCGCCCGATCTCTTGCAGCCAGGCATGCTCGGGGCCGACGCCGGGGTAGTCCAGGCCGGCGCTGATGCTGTGCGTCTCGGTGATCTGGCCGTTTTCGTCCTGCAATATGAAGGTGCGGTTGCCGTGCAGCACGCCGCTGCTGCCCCGCTGCAGGCTGGCCGAATGCTTGCCGCTATCGAGCCCCTCGCCGGCGGCCTCGACGCCGATCAGGCGCGTGTTCTCGAACGGGATATAGGGGTGGAAGATGCCCATGGCATTGCTGCCCCCGCCCACGCAGGCGACCACGGCGTCGGGCTGCTCGGCGGCAATTTTTTGCTCGGCCAGCATGGCCGGCATCTGCGTCAGGCATTCCTGGCCGATCACGCTCTGGAAGTCGCGCACCATCATCGGGTAGGGGTGGGGGCCGGCCACGGTGCCGATGATGTAGAAGGTGTTGTCCACGTTCGCCACCCAGTCGCGCATGGCCTCGTTGAGGGCGTCCTTGAGCGTCTTGCTGCCGGATTCAACCGGCACGACGGTGGCGCCCAGCAGCTTCATGCGATAGACGTTTGGGCTTTGGCGCTTGACGTCCTCGGCGCCCATGTAGACCACGCATTCCAGGCCGTAGCGCGCGCAGATGGTGGCCGTGGCCACGCCGTGCTGGCCGGCGCCGGTCTCGGCAATGATGCGCGGCTTGCCCATGCGCCGGGCCAGCATGGCCTGGCCGATGACGTTGTTGATCTTGTGCGCGCCGGTGTGGTTTAGGTCCTCGCGCTTCAAGTAGATCTGCGCGCCGCCGATCTCGCGGCTGGTGCGCGCGGCGTGGTAGACGGGCGAGGGGCGACCGACGAAATGCGCCAGCTCGTAATGAAATTCGGCCAGGAACTCAGGGTCGTGCTGGTAGCGCGCATAGGCCTGGCGCAATTCATCGATGGCATGCGTCAGCGTCTCGCTGACGAAGCTGCCGCCATAGGGGCCAAAGTGGCCCGAGGCATCGGGTTGGTGGTATTCAGACATTCGGATTCATATGGCTGGTGCTGCGTCGGCCGCACGCACGGCGGCGACGAAGCGCTGGATCTTGCCGGCGTCCTTGATGCCCTTGAGGGGCCGGCCATCGGGGCCGTCAAGTTCCACGCCGGAGCTGACATCAACCGCCAGCGTCTTGCAACGCGGGCGTACTTGGCTGATGCCATCGGTCACGTTTGCAGGCGTGAGTCCACCAGACAAAACGAGGTGAGAGTTGACGCTTGGTGGCAGGAGTGACCAATTGAATGCCTTGCCGCCGCCGCCATAGCCTTCGACATGGGCGTCGAGCAGGATGGCGCGGGCGTGAGAGTAGTCCTGCGCGTATTTTACGAGGTCAAACCTTGCCGCACCGTCGCCCAGGGGTATGCGCGCGGCGCGCAGGAATGGAATGCGCCCTCTGTCGCTGGCGGCCCAGCAGTCCGCGGGCGATTCATCACCATGAAATTGCACTGTAGCCCCCGATACAAGGTCGGTTGAAGCTATGACTTCAATAGCTGGTGCATTCACGAACAGCAGTACCGGCGTGACAAAGGGCGGCAGGCGCCGGGCCAGCTCGGCAGCGCGCGCAGGGCTGACTGCGCGCGGGCTCTTGGGGTAGAGCACGAAACCGATGGCGTCTGCTCCCGCGGCCACGGCGGCGTCCACGTCCTGCTCGCGCGTCAGGCCGCAGATCTTGATGCGGGTACGTACGGGTATGGAAGAGGGAGGGGCGCTGCTCATGGCAGCCAATCATACGCAGCCGTGCGCGTGGGCAGGCCCCACTCGGCGGCGTATACCGGCCCCTGAAAGTACAGGCCATCGGGCGAGAAGGTGGGCGCCGCCGCGTCGCGCGAACGTGCCTCCAGCACCTGGCGCATCCAGTCGGGCGGGTACAGCCCCTGGCCTATGGCGACGATGCAGCCCATGATGTTGCGGATCATGTGGTGCAAAAAAGCATTGCCCTCGAACTCGAAGCGCCAGTAGCAGGGCGCGCAGCCATGGTCGCCGGCGGATTCTCCGGCGGGCGGGCTGCGCCGCGTGATGCTGATGCGCTGCAGCGTCTTGATGGGCGACTTGGCCTGGCAGGCGCTGGCGCGAAACGACGTGAAGTCATGCTCGCCCAGCAGGTGTTGCACGGCCGCCTGCATGGCCTCTTCGTCCAGCGCATGGAACACCCAGCCGACGCGGCCCGCATCCACGCTGGGGCGCACGGGTGACTGCAGCAGCACATAGGCATAACGGCGCGCCACGGCGCAGGCGCGCGAGTGAAAGCTGTCGGGTACGGGCTGCGCCCATTGCACGGCGATGTCGGCAGGCAAAAAGGTGTTGGTGCCGCGCACCCAGGAAAACGGCGCACGCTCGAGCGCCGTGTCGAAGTGCACCACCTGCATCAGCCCATGCACGCCGGCATCGGTACGGCCGGCGCAGATGGTTGCCACCTTGTGCGTGGCAAAGCGGCCCAGGGCCGCTTCGAGATGGTCTTGAACGGTATTCCCGCCGGGCTGGCTTTGCCAGCCGCTATAGGCCTGGCCGTTGTAGCTGACGCCCAGGGCCACCCTCATGCCAGGCCCCCTGGCGCGAACGGTGCGGCGCGGCGGCAGGCGCCGTCCCTGCGCATGGCATGCGGCATCAGCCCAGCTCGGCCAGCAGGCGCTGGGCGCGGGCCTTGAGTTCGCCGGTCGATTCGGCGATGACTTCCTCGACCAGGGTGCGGGCACCCTCGCTGTCGCCAATGGTGTTGAATTCTTCGGCCAGTGCCAGCTTGGTGGTCAGCGGATCGTCGGGCAGGGGCTCCGCAGCGCCGGCATCCGCTTGCGCAGCAGCAGTGTGGGCAGCGGGCAGGCTCAGGTCTAGGTTCAGATCCCCCAGGTCGAATTCCAGTGCCGCAGGGGCCGAGTCCTTGGCATCGCTGGCCGCCAGCGGGGTGGCTGCCGAGTCGGCCAGCAGCAGGTTGTCGGTGTCAAAGTCCAGGGACGCGGGCTCGGTCGTCAGGGATGCGACCGCGGTGGGCGCGGCGGAACGTGGAGCGGCTTCGGGCTCTGCATCCGGCAGCTCCAGGTCGATGGCGTCCAGCGCAGCGGGCAGATCTTCGCTGACCGCGGGCGTGGCCGCTGCGCCTTGCGTTGCAGCCAGCTCGCTCGCGGCAGCGGCCATGGCGAAGGCGCTGGGCGCAGGTGCCGGAGCTGGCGGTGCATCGTGCAGGTCGAGATCCAGATCCAGGTCGAGATCCAGGTCGGGCAACACGGAGTCGGGGCCGGTGCTGGCGTTGGTCGGCGCGCCCACGCCCACGGTGCTTGGGAAGTTGCTCAGGGGGGCGATGTCGCCCTCGCCGTCAGGGCCTGCGGCGGGGCGGCCACCGGGTTGGTACAGGGCGTTGTCCGCGTCCAGCGTGCGACCCAGGTCTGCGACGCGCGACCAGTCGGGGCCTTGCCCGTCGGTCAGCCGGAAGACATCGCTGGCGGCCGACTCCAGCGCCTTGCGATCCTGGCGCTTGGCATAAATCTCGGCCAGCTTGACGGGTATGGCGACGCGCTCCGGGTTGTGGCGCATGGCCTCCTTGAGGATTTCTTCGGCCTGCAGGTCACGGCCATAGGCCAGATACACGTCGGCCTCGGCCACGGGATCCACGTCTCCGCCCACGTCGAGCTGGCTGGGCGAATAGGACATCGACGATGCGCCGGTGGTCAGGCTGCTGTCGGCCGTGTCCACATGCTGGCCACCACTGGCTCCGAAGAATGAGTCGGGGTTGCCGCTGTCCTGGAAGGAGCTGTCCAGCTGCGCCTGTTGCCGACGGCTTTGCGCCACGCGGTAGCCACCGTAGCCGAGCAGCGCCAGCACCAGCGCGAGCGCGCCACCGGCCAGCAGCGGGTCTTCGGTGAGCGAGCCCAGGAAGCTGGGCTCCTCATAGGTCTCTGGCGGTGGTGCGGGCTTGGGCGCCGGGGCCGCTGCGGCTGCCGGAGCGGGTGCCGCTTCCTGTGGCGTGGCTTGCGGGGCTGTGGGCGCCTGCTCGGCTGTTGCCGGGGCTTCGGGATTGGCGTTGGTCTGCGCCGGCGCAACCGCCCCGGGCAGCCCGGCAGGAGCAGGGACGGCCACCGCGGACTGACTGCCAGCCGCGTTGGGCGCTGCGGCGCTGGTATCTGCTGCAGGTGTGGCGGGCTGTGTGGATGCGCCACTCAACTGGTTGAGCTCGGCGATGTTCTTGGACAGCTCGGCCATACGGGCCGTGTTCTGGTCGGCCTGCTTGTCGCGGGCCATCTGCTCGTCGGCCTTGCGGGCTTGCACGCCGCCCTTCGACAGAGTCAGCTTGTCGGGGCTGGCAGCTGCGGGCTTGGCCTCTTGCACCTGCGCCTGCACCGAACCGCTGGCTGAACGCTCGGCCGCGGCCACCTGTGCGGTGGGAGCGGCGCCGGCCAGCCGGCGGCGGAACTCGTTGAAGTCGCGGCTTTGCGCTGCGACGATCTGGCGCGCCTCGCTGGCCGGGGTGGCCTGGGCGGCGGACTCGCTGGGCATCTGCAGCACCGCGCCCGAGCGCAGCCGGTTCACGTTGCCGTCGACGAAGGCTTTGGGGTTGGCCTGAGCCATGGCAACCAGCATCTGATCGAGCGAGACGCTGGCCGGCCTATGGGCATTGGCAATGCGTCCGGCCGTATCGCCCGGGCGCACCGTCACGGTGTTGTCGCTGCCTGCGCCGGCCTCTGTCGCGGCAGGAGCACGGCTGGGGGCCGGCGCCACCCGTGGAGTGGGCCGCGGGGCGGCTGCTGCCGGTGCCGCCGCCGGGGGCGCGGCGGGCCGCGCCGAGGATGTACGGGGGGGCGTCGGCGCGCTTTCGCTGCGTGGCGCGGCCAGCTGTGGTGCCACTGTCACTTCGGCGGGTTTGGCGGCCTGTGCCGGTGGGTCGAACAGCATGGTGTAGCTGCGCACGATATGGCCCGAGCTCCAGGTGGCATCCAGCACCAGATCGACAAACGGCTCGTTGATGGGGCGGCTGCTGCTCAGGCGCAGCACCATGGAGCCGTCGGCACGTCGATGCACCTGCACCTGCACGTTGCCCACCGTGGGCGAGTATTCCAGCCCCTGGCTGCGGAACGCGGCCGCGTTGGCGGTACTCACGCGCAGCGACTCGGCCTCGGCAGCCGTGATCTGGGGTAATTCGATCTCGGCACGCAGCGGTTCGCCCAATGCCGACTGCACATTCACGCGCCCCAGGGTCAGGGCGTTGGCATCGGTGCCGAGCAGTCCGGCCGACAGAATGGCCGCTGTGGCCAGTGCAGAAAATTTCCAGCGATGCATGTGTGCGACAAGTGAATGTTGTGGTGCGGTCGTGCGGAGCGTTGTTGTTCGAGTCAGGCCTAGAGCCGCTCCGAGACGTGAAAATATGTAAAAAGCACCATAGCATCAATGCCTTGCACTGACAAGCCGAGGCCATGCGCCGGCATTCCCTACCCTGTTGGCAGGAGCCAAAAGTTGTCTTTCATGTTGGTAACAGGCAACGATGGGGCCGAACAGGGTAGGGTTGGAGGCGGATGATAAACAGCGCCCGGCCAGGGGCGCCGTTGCCCTGCGTCAGGCGCTCAGCAGGATGCGCAGCATGCGCCGCAGCGGCTCGGCCGCGCCCCACAGCAGCTGGTCGCCGATGACGAAGGCGGACACGTATTCAGGCCCCATGTTGAGCTTGCGCACGCGGCCCACGCCGACCTCCAGGCCGCCGGTGATGGCCGCCGGAGTGAGTTCCTTGACGGTGATGGCGCGCTCGTTGGGCACGAACTTCACCCAGGGGTTGCCGTCCTTGATCAAGGCCTCGATCTGGGCCAGCGGAATGTCCTTCTTGAGCTTGAGCGTGAGCGCCAGCGAGTGGCAGCGCATGGCGCCAATGCGCACGCACAGGCCGTCGACGGGGATGGTGGCGGCCGTGCCCAGGATCTTGTTCACCTCGGCCTGGCCCTTCCACTCTTCCTTGGACTGGCCGTTGTCCAGCTGCGCGTCGATCCACGGGATCAGGCCGCCGGCCAGCGGCGCGCCAAAGTGCTCGGTGGGCACGTCCTCGCGGATGGTGCTGGCCACCTTGCGGTCGATCTCCAGGATGGCGGAGGCGGGCGTGGCCAGCTCATCGGCGACGGCGCCATGCACGACGCCCATGCCCTTCAAGAGCTCGCGCATGTGGTTGGCGCCGCCGCCCGAGGCCGCCTGGTAGGTCATGGAAGACACCCAGTCCACCAGGCCGGCCTTGAACAGCCCGGCCAGGCCCATCAGCAGGATGGAGTTGGTGCAGTTGCCGCCAATCCAGTTCTTGCCGCCGGCGGCAAGCTTTTGCCGGATCAGGCCGTCGTTCACCGGGTCGAGCACGATGACGGCGTCGCCCTCCATGCGCAGGGCGCTGGCGGCGTCGATCCAGTGGCCCTGCCAGCCGGTGGCACGCAGCTTGGGGAAGACTTCCTTGGTGTAGTCGCCACCCTGGCAGGTGATGATGATGTCGCACTTTGCGAGCTCGGCGACGTCGTTCGCGTCTTTCAGCTCGGTATGTGTCCTGGCCATGGCGGGCGCCTTGCCGCCGGCGTTGGAGGTGGAGAAGAACACCGGCTCGATGAGGTCGAAGTCGCCCTCGGCCTGCATGCGATCCATCAACACCGAGCCGACCATGCCGCGCCAGCCGACCAGACCTACCAATTGCTTGCTCATTTCAAACGCCCTTTCAAGTTAAAAACAGATCACACGCGACCGGTGGCTGCTTTTCTGGCCCCGGCTCGTCTGGCCAGGGAGGGCGCACGACGATACCGGAGCTGGATCAGCCCTTAATGGTCGTGGTTTTGGTGGTGCTTGCTCGCGCACTATGGCCGGCCAGGGCGGCGGGCTTGTTCTTCAGGGGGAAGGGTTGCGCGGCAAACATGACAAAACATTGTAGGGGATGCGATGGCGGGCACCGCCCCCTGATTGTTAACGATGCGTCAACGCAACGCGTTGACCACGGCGTCGCCCATCTGCACCGTGCCGACTTTGGTCGTGCCGTCGCTGTAGATGTCGGGCGTGCGCAGGCCTTGCGCCAGCACCTTTTTCACGGCGGTCTCGATGCGGTCGGCGGCCTCGGGCTGGTTCAGGGAGAAGCGCAGCATCATGGCCGCGGACAGGATGGTGGCCAGCGGGTTGGCCACGCCCTTGCCGGCGATGTCCGGCGCGCTGCCGTGGCTGGGCTCGTACAGGCCCTGCTTTTTGTCATTGAGCGATGCCGAGGGCAGCATGCCGATGGAGCCCGTCAGCATCGAGGCTTCGTCCGAGAGGATGTCGCCAAACATGTTGCCGGTGACGATCACGTCGAAGGCCTTGGGCGCCTTGACCAGCTGCATGGCAGCGTTGTCCACGTACATGTGGTCCAGCGCCACGTCCGGATAGTCTTTATGGACTTCGGTGACCACGTCCTTCCACAGCTGGAAGGTCTCCAGCACGTTGGCCTTGTCCACGCTGGTGACGCGCTTGCTCCTCTTGCGTGCGGCCTCGAAGGCCACGCGGGCGATGCGCTCGATCTCCGGGCGGCTGTAGCGCATGGTGTCAAAGGCTTCTTCTGCGCCGGGGAAGTGGCCGTCTACCGCCGTGCGGCGGCCGCGCGGCTGGCCGAAGTAGATGTCGCCCGTCAGCTCGCGAATGATGAGGATGTCCAGGCCCGCGACCAGCTCGGGCTTCAGGCTGCTGGCGTGCGTCAGTTGTTCGTAGCAGATGGCAGGGCGGAAGTTGGCGAACAGGCCGAGCGCCTTGCGCAGGCCCAGGATGGCTTGCTCGGGGCGCAGCGGGCGATCGAGCTTGTCGTACTTCCAGTCGCCCACGGCGCCGAACAGAATGGCGTCGGCGCTTTTGGCCAGGGCCAGGGTGGACTCGGGCAGGGGGTGACCTGCGGCCTCGTAGGCGGCGCCGCCAACGGGGGCGGTTTCCATCTCGAACTTCAAGTCCAGGGCCTTGAGCACCTTGACGGCCTCGGCGACGATTTCGGTGCCTATGCCGTCACCAGGGAGAACTGCGATTTTCATGTCGATGAACTATTAAATTGATAGCTATTGGCGCTTGTTGGATAAGCGCCAGAGGCTTGTTTTGCTTAAAATTTCAACCCGCCATGGTGTGCGCCAGCCAGGGCTTGGTGGTCAGGCGCTCGGCCTCGAATGCGGCGATCTTGTCCTTGTGGCGCAGGGTCAGGCCGATGTCGTCGAAGCCGTTGAGCAGGCAGTACTTGCGAAACGGCAGCACGTCGAAGGCTATTTCTTCACCCTGCGGGCGGATGACGACCTGGCGCTCCAGGTCGATCTTCAGCTCATATCCGGGGAAGGCCGCCACCTCATCGAACAGCTGGGCCACCACCGACTCGGGCAGGACGATGGGCAGCAGGCCGTTCTTGAAGCAGTTGTTGAAGAAGATGTCGGCAAAGCTGGGTGCGATGACGGCGCGAAAGCCGTACTGGTCCAGCGCCCAGGGGGCGTGCTCGCGGCTGGAGCCGCAGCCGAAGTTCTTGCGCGCGATCAGGATGCTGGCACCCTTGTACCGTGGCTGGTTCAGCACGAAGTCGGGATTGGGCTTGCGCGCTGATTCGGGCACGCCGGGTTCGCCCGGCTGGTCCAGGTAGCGCCATTCGTCGAACAGATTCGGGCCGAAGCCGGTCTTCTTGATGGATTTCAGGAACTGTTTGGGGATGATGGCGTCGGTGTCGACGTTCTCGCGGTCCATGGGGGCGACGAGGCCCTGGTGCACGGTGAATTTCTGCATGGCGGTTGGGTAGTGAGAGGGTTGTCAGCGCGCGGCGCGCTCTATGGCGCCGCCGGCACTTTGCACGTCCTGGCCAATGCCCTTGATGGTGTTGCAGGCCGCCAGGGTCAGGGCCAGGCCGATCAGGATGATGGAGAAAGAGGGCTTCATGGGGGCGCTCGCTTCGGTCGGGTTCAGGCAAATTTGCGGATATCGACGAAATGACCGTGGATGGCCGCGGCAGCCGCCATGGCCGGGCTGACCAGGTGGGTGCGCCCGCCGGCGCCCTGGCGGCCCTCGAAGTTGCGGTTGCTGGTGGACGCGCAGCGCTCGCCCGGTTCCAGCCGGTCGGCGTTCATGGCCAGGCACATGCTGCAGCCGGGCTCGCGCCATTCGAAGCCAGCGGCGGTGAAGATCTTGTCCAGCCCCTCGGCCTCGGCCTGCGCCTTCACCAGGCCCGAGCCCGGCACCACCATGGCCAGCTTGATGTTCTTGGCCACCTTCTGGCCCAGCTTTTTCACCAAGGCGGCGGCCTCGCGCATGTCCTCGATGCGGCTGTTGGTGCAAGAGCCGATGAAGACCTTGTCCACGAAGATGTCCTGCAGCGGCTTGCCGGGTGTGAGCGCCATATAGGCCAGGGCGCGCTCCATGGCGCCGCGTTTGTTGGCGTCCTTTTCCTTGTCCGGGTCGGGCACGCGGGCATCCACGCCCAGCACCATCTCGGGGCTGGTGCCCCAGGTGACCTGGGGCACGATCTCGGCGCCGTTCAGTTCCACCACGGCGTCAAATTGCGCGTCGGCATCGGAGTGCAGCGTCTGCCAATACTGCACGGCCTGGTCCCATTCCACGCCCGTGGGGGCCAGCGGCCGGCCCTTGACGTAGGCGATGGTCTTCTCGTCCACGGCCACCAGGCCCGCGCGCGCGCCGCCCTCGATGGCCATGTTGCACACCGTCATGCGGCCTTCCATGGACAGGTCGCGTATCGCCTGGCCGGCAAATTCAATCGTGTAGCCCGTGCCGCCGGCCGTGCCTATCTTGCCGATGATGGCCAGCACGATGTCCTTGGCGGTGATGCCCGGGGCCACATGGCCGTTCACGCGCACCAGCATGTTCTTCGCCTTCTTGGCCAGCAGGGTCTGCGTGGCCATGACATGCTCGACTTCCGACGTGCCAATGCCATGCGCCAGCGCGCCAAAGGCGCCGTGGGTGCTGGTGTGGCTGTCGCCACAGACCACCGTCATGCCGGGCAGCGTGGCGCCGTTCTCCGGGCCGATGACGTGGACTATGCCCTGGCGCTTGTGCAGGAAGGGGAAGAAGGCGGCCGCGCCCGATGCCGCAATGTTTTTATCGAGCGTGGTGATCTGCTCCTTGCTGATCGGGTCGGCAATGCCGTCGTAGCCGCGCTCCCAGCCGGTGGTGGGCGTGTTGTGGTCGGCGGTGGCGACGATGGAGCTGGTGCGCCAGACCTTGCGGCCCGCCTCGCGCAGGCCCTCGAAGGCCTGCGGGCTGGTGACCTCGTGCACCAGGTGGCGGTCGATGTAGAGCACGGCCGTGCCGTCCTCTTCGGTGTGGACGACGTGCTCGTCGAAGATCTTGTCGTACAGGGTGCGTCCCATGGCGGTCTCGTTTCGTGGGGGTCTTGGGTTCAGGGGGATGGTGAAATTTTAGGCGCCAGGTGCTCCACCAGCAGGCGCGCGGTGACCGGCAGGGCGTCGAAGTCGCGCGCCACCAGGCGCAGCTCGCGCTCGGCCCAGGGTTCATCCAGGCGCACGGCGGCCAGGCGCCCCAGGCCCTGCATCAGGGCAAAGGCGCGGTCGGGCAGCAGGCCCACGCCCAGGCCGTTGTCGATCATGCGGCACATGGTGTCCAGGCTGGTCACCTGTATGCGCTGGCGCAGCGGCCGCCCGGCCTGGGCGGCGGCGGCGCGCATCGCCAGGCTGATGGAACTGCCGGCATGCAGGCCGACGATGTCCCAGTCCAGCACCTCATCAAATTTGATAGCTTCTCGCGCAGACAGGGCATGCGTTTGCGGCATGACCAGCACCAATCTGTCACTGCGGTAGGGGCGGCTTTGCAGTTCGGCGGCGCCGTTGCCCTGGCTGGCGTTGCCCAGGCTGCAGATGCCTAAGTCTGCCGCGCCCTCCTGCACGGCCTGCAGCACCTCGGGCGAGAGATGCTCCTGCAGGTCGATCTTGATCTGGCTGTGGGCGCGCGCGAAATGCCCCAGGTCCTCGGGCAGAAACTGCACGATGGCCGAGATGTTGGCGTGCATGCGCACATGGCCGCGCACGCCCTCGGCGTACTCCGACAGCTCGCCCTGCATGCGCTCCAGGCCAAACAGCACCGTTCGCGCGTGGTGCAGCAGGCTCTCGCCGGCGGGGGTGAGCGTCACGCCGCGGCTGTGGCGGTAGAGCAAGGCCGTGTCCACGGCCGCCTCCAGATCCGACAGGCGTTTGCTCACGGCCGAGGCGGCGATGAACTCGCGCTCGGCCGCGCGGCCAATGCTGCCCAGCTCGCACACGGCGACGAACAGTTGCAGCGAGGTCAGGTCGATACGGCGCGCAAAACTGCGCTCGGAGCTTTTCATGGGGGATGGGTTGGCTTCTCGTTTGGAGAAGAATTTGTGTATTTTCCCTCAATATTCACGTCTTGCCATCGTCAAATGCGATGACTTGTGCATCGCTGTGCGCATGGGCTCCGAAATTACTCCTGAATCAATAGCTGTTTGCGCTTTATTGAAGGGCGTTAGAGCCGTATTTGATCAATATTTCAAAAGGCCACGGTATCCCCATGCTCGGGTACTTCGGCCGGCCAGAGCAGCTCATGCTCCACGCGGTGGCGCAGCTGGTCGGCCGCAGGCAGCTCGCCATGCACCACATAGATGCGGCGCGGCGCGGCGGGCAGGGCGCGCAGCCAGTCCAGCAGCTGGTTGCCGTCGGCATGGGCCGAGGCCGTGGCCAGCTGCACCACCTCGGCACGGATCTGCACCTCGCGGCCCAGGATGCGGATGGTCTTTTCCCCCGCCGCGATGCGCGCGCCGCGCGTGCCGCCGGCCTGGTGGCCAGTGAGGATGATCATGTTGCGGTGGTCGCCCGCATGCAAGGCCAGGTGGTGCAGCACGCGCCCGCCGGTGGCCATGCCGCTGGCCGAGAGGATGACGCGCGGCCCGTGCAGGCGCGCCAGGGCCTTGGACTGGTCCACGCTGTGCACCAGCGTGGTGCCGCGCGCCATGGCCTGCAGGTCGGCGCGGTTCAGGCAATGCTCGCCTACATGGTTTTGGAACAGCTCGGTGGCGCTTACCGCCATGGGGCTGTCCAGGTACACGGGCAGGCCGGTGGGCAGCTCGCCACGGGCCTTCAACCGGGCGATGGCGTGCAGCACCGTCTGCGCCCGCCCCACGGCAAACACCGGCACCACGGCCACGCCGCCGCGCGCGGCCAGGCGCGCCAGCGGTGGCCCCAGTTCATCGAGCACCGATCCGGCGGGGTGACTGCGGTCACCGTAGGTGGATTCGACCAGCACCGTGTCGGCCGCGGGCGGCGCGTCGGGCGCGCACATCAGCAGGTCGTCCGGCCGGCCCAGGTCGCCCGAGAACAGGATGCGGCGCCCGCCCACCTCCAGCAGCACGCTGGCCGCGCCCAGGATATGGCCGGCGCGCGTGAAGGTGGCACGCCAGCCGGGCAGGGGCTCGAACTGCTGGTGCACGGGCTGCACCTGCAGCAGAGCCAGGCTGTGCTGCGCGTCCAGCCGCGTGTACAGCGGCAGCGCCGGCTCGTGCTTGCTCAGTCGGTGGCGGTTGAGGTAGGCGGCCTCTTCCTCCTGCAGGTGGCCGCTGTCGGGCAGCAGGATGGCGCACAGCGCACGCGTGCCGCTGGTACAGAACACCGGCCCGCCAAAGCCGTCCCGCGCCAGCAGCGGCAGGTAGCCCGAATGGTCCAGATGGGCGTGGGTCAGGATGACGGCATCGATCTCCTGCGGCGCCACCGGCAATGGCCGCCAGTTGCGCTGGCGCAAGAGCTTGTAGCCCTGGAACAGCCCGCAATCGACCATCAGCGCCTGGCCGCCGTGACGCACCAGGTATTTGGAGCCGGTGACGGTGCCGGCACCGCCGAGGAAGGTGAGGCTGACTGGCATGGCGCCCTCCGTGCTGCTATGCCTGCCAGGGTAGCAGGCTTGGGCGGTCATGGGGCAGTCTCCCGCTGCCGCCCGCACTCAAGCGCGGCGGTGCGACCTGCTGGCTCAATGCGCGGGCTTGACGGCGCGAATGAAGGCGCTGAGGAACTTGCCGTCCATCTCGTCGGAAACCACCGAGGTGTCGAGCCCGTTGGCGCTCAGAAATTCGCGCGCGTCCTGCGCCGTGTAGATGCGCGTGGGCTCCACGCCGATGTCGGAAAAGCCGGCGGCGGCCAGCTTGTGGCGGTAGTCGTCCTCGTCCAGCGCGCCGGCCACGCAGCCCACCCAGGCCATCGCGCTGGCGCGAATCTCGGGGCGGATGGCGCCGCGCGTGACCACGTCGGACACGGCAAAGCGCCCGCCGGGCTTGAGCACGCGAAACGCCTCGGCCAGCACGCGGTCCTTGTCGGCCGAGAGGTTGATGACGCAGTTGGAGATGATCACGTCCACCGAGGCGTCGGGCAGCGGGATATGCTCGATCTCGCCCTTCAAGAATTCCACGTTGGTCGCGCCCGCCTGGCGCTGGTTGTCGCGCGCCAGCGCCAGCATCTCGTCGGTCATGTCCAGGCCGTAGGCGCGGCCCGTGGGGCCGACGCGCTTGGCCGACAGCAGCACGTCGATGCCGCCGCCCGAGCCCAGGTCCAGCACCACCTCGCCGGCGCGCAGCTCGGCCAGCGCCGTCGGGTTGCCGCAGCCCAGCGACGCCAGCACGGCGGCCTCGGGCAGGCCGCCGGTCTGCACCGCGTCGTACAGGTCGCGCGTGATCGGGTCGGTTCCGGCCAGCGGGCCGGTGGCGCAGCAGGAGCTGCTGGGCGCCGCCACGGCGCCGCGGCAGGAGGAGGCAGCGCCGCCCTGCGTGACGCGGCGCGCCGCCTCACCGTACTTTTCCTTGACGATTTGCTGGATGTCCTGGGTTTGTGTCATCGCGGTTCTCCTATGGGGGTACATGCCTGGGCCACGGACGGGCCCGCCTTCTCGCCGGCAAACCAGCGCCGCTGCCAACGCAGCGCCAGGGCCACCAGCGCGATCATCACCGGCACCTCGACCAGCGGGCCGATGACGGCGGCAAACGCCGCGCCGGAATGGATGCCGTAGACGGCCACCGCCACGGCAATGGCCAGCTCGAAGTTGTTCGACGCGGCGGTGAACGACAGCGTCACGCAGCGCGGGTAGTCGGCGCCGGCGCGCCGGCCCATGGCGAAGGACAGCACGAACATCAGCACGAAGTAGATGAGCAGCGGCAGCGCGATGCGCAGCACATCGAGCGGCAGGGCCAGCACCGTGCGCGCCTTGAGGCTGAACAGCACGACGATGGTCAGCAGCAACGCCACCAGCGTCAGCGGCGCGATGCGCGGCACGAAACGGGTGTGGTACCAGTCTTTGCTGACAAAGCGCAGCAGCACCCAGCGCGTGAGCAGGCCGGCGATGCAGGGAATGCCCAGGTAGATGAACACGCTTTCGGCGATCTGGCCCATGGAGATGGCGACGACCGAGCCCCCCAGGCCAAACAGCGGCGGCAGCACGGTCAAAAACAGCCAGGCATAGACGCTGTAGAACAGCACCTGGAAGAAGGCGTTGAACGCGACCAGCGCAGCGGCGTATTCGGTCGAGCCGCGCGCCAGGTCGTTCCAGACGATGACCATGGCGATGCAGCGCGCCAGCCCGATGAGGATCAGCCCGGCCATGTATTCGGGCTGGTCGGGAAGAAAGACGACGGCCAGCACGAACATCAGCACCGGGCCTATGACCCAGTTTTGCAGCAGCGACAGCCACAGCACGCGCGTGTCGCGCCACACGGCGGGCAGGTCTTCGTAGCGCACCTTGGCAAACGGCGGGTACATCATCAGCACCAGACCGATGGCGATGGGGATGTTGGTACTGCCGACCTGGTAGCGGCCGATGATGGCCTCGATGTCCGGCACCAACCAGCCCAGGGCCAGGCCCAGCGCCATGGCGGCGAAGATCCACAGCGTGAGATAGCGGTCGAGGAAAGAGAGTTTGCGGGTGAGCTGGCTCATGGCGGGTTGGCGGCGGGTCAAAGGCGGGAGAGTTCGGTGTGCAGGGCGGCTGCGCCCCGGGACGCCAGCGGCAGCGCCAGCAGGCGTTGCAGGCGCTTGGCCAGGGTCTGGCGCGTGTGCTCGAAGGCGGCGCGTTGGCCGGCCGCGCCGCCCGGCGCGCTGGACGGGTCGGCGTAGCCCCAGTGCAGCCGCACCGGGTTGCCGGGCCACAGCGGGCAGGCCTCCTCGGCCGCGCTGTCGCAGACGGTGATGACGATGTCCATGGGCGGCGCATCGGCGGCGCTGAATTCGTCCCAGCTCTTGCTGCGCAGGCCCTGTGTGGCCACGCCGGCGGCGGCCAGCACCTCCAGCGCCTGCGGGTTGACGCGCCCGCTGGGCGCGCTGCCGGCGCTGTGCGCGCGCACGTCCAGCCCTTGCGCGGCGGCCAGGTGGTTGAGCATGGCCTCGGCCAGCACGCTGCGCGCCGAGTTGTGCGTGCACAGGATGAGAATGTGGGTGGTCATGGGGTCAGCAGCAGGGTGCGGATGGGGTGGCGGCGCAGGCGTCGCCCTGGCAGCAGTTCTCGGTCAGAAAGGCCAGCAGCGCGTTCATCTGCGCGAAGTCGGCGCGGTAGATCAGGCTGCGGCCCTGGCGCTCTTGCGTCAGCAGGCCGGCCTGCACCAGCTCCTTGAGGTGAAACGACAGCGTGGCCGCCGGTATCTGCTGCGCCTCGGCGATCTGCCCCGGCGTCAGGCCGGCCTGGCCGGCGACCACCAGGGCGCGGAACACGCGCAGCCGGTGCGCTTGCGAGAGGGCTGTCAGGGCCTTGAGTACGGATTGTTCTTCCATTATTCGATAATTATGGAAATGATGAGGCGAGTGTATGCGACGCCTGGTGCCGTGGCAAGGGGGTGTGAAAAGACCGGGCGAAAGATCTATTGCAGCCGCATGTGCAGCGTCGCGTAGCCGGCGTCCGGCGCCACGGCGCGGGTCGGGGCGTGGCTGGGGCTGAGCGTGATGGCCTGGGTGCGCGCCAGCACTTCCTCGATCAGCACGCGCAGTTCCAGCCGCGCCAGCGGCGCCCCGGGGCAGACGTGGATGCCGGCGCCGTAGAGCAGGTTCAGCGCCGGGTCGCGCTCCAGGCGGAACTCGCCCGGCTGGTCGAACACGCGCGGGTCGCGGTTGGCGGCGATCCAGTTGATGGCCACGCGCTCGCCTGCGGGCAGCGGGCAGCCGCCCAGCGTGACCGGGCGCGTGGTGATGCGGCGGTTGCCGACCAGCGGGCCGTCGATGCGCAGCACCTCGTCGATGGCGGCGCCCAAGAGGCCGGGCTGGCCGCGCAGGCGCTGCTGCCAGTCGGGGTGGCTGGCCAGCCAGTGCAGCAATATGCCTATGGACGCGGCAATCGTGCCGACCTCGCCCACCGTCCAGTTGCGCAGCACGCTGGCGAGTTCGCGCAGATCCAGCAGGCGCCCGTCGACGCGCGTGTGCATCAGCTCGCTGCTGATGTCCTGCGTGGCCGGCACGCCCTGGCGCGCTTGGCGCACGCGCTGCACCAGGTCTTCAAATTCCTGCGCCACGGCGGCGGTCTGCGCGCGCTCGCCCGAGCGGGTGGCCGCCTGGCTGCGGCGTAGCCACTGCAGCAGCTCGTCCTGCAGCAGCGTCGGCCAGCCCAGAAACGCCGACTGCACGCGCACGGCAAAGGGCAGGGCGAACTCCTGCGTGATCTCCAGGCTGCCGCCCAGCTGCAGCGCCTCTTGCACGGTGGCGGCGGAGAGCGCACGGCACACCGGCTCGAAGCGCGCCATGCGTTCGGGTGCGAAGAAATGATCGAGCGCCTGGCGGTAGCGCGTGTGCTGCGGCTGGTCGTAGCCGTTGGGCACGGCCGGATGCTGCGACACGGCGCTGCTGTAGGTGGCGTGGTCGAGCAGCACCTGCATGACTTCGGGGTGGCCGAACACCGTGGTGTGCTGGCTTGCGCTGTGCGCTAGCGGGCAGCGCGCGCGCAGCTGGTCGAAGGCGGCGCGCTGGTCGCGCTGCACCTCGGGGGCTTGCGGGTCCCAGGGGGTGGGGGTGCTGCTCATGGCGTTCTCCTTTTACAGGCCCAGGTCGTCGGCCAACGTATCCATGCGCGCCTTGACCGCTGCGTCCATGGCCATGGTGCGGCCCCATTCGCGCTGGGTCTCGCCGGGCCATTTGTTGGTGGCGTCCAGCCCCATCTTGCCCCCTAGGCCGCTGACGGGGGAAGCAAAGTCGAGGTAGTCGATGGGGGTGTTCGCTATCAGCATGGTGTCGCGCACCGGGTCCATGCGCGTGGTCATGGCCCAAATCACTTCTTTCCAATCGCGCACGTCGATATCGTCGTCGACGATGACGACGAACTTGGTGTACAGAAACTGGCGCAGATGGCTCCACACGCCCATCATCACGCGCCGCGCGTGGCCGGCGTAGGCCTTCTTGATGCTGACCACCGCCATGCGATAGCTGCAGGCCTCGGGCGGCAGGTAGAAATCGACGATCTCGGGAAAGGCGCGCTGCAACAGCGGCACGAACAATTCGTTGAGCGCCAGGCCCAGCATGGCCGGCTCGTCCGGCGGCTTGCCGGTGTAGGTGCTGTGGTAGATGGCGTCACGGCGCTGCGTGATGCGCTCCACGGTGAACACCGGGAACTCGGCGCATTCGTTGTAGTAGCCGGTGTGGTCGCCGTAGGGGCCCTCCAGCGCGTGCTGCCAGCCGCTGGGGTGCTGGGCATCGGGGTGGATGTGGCCTTCCAGGACGATCTCGGCCTGAGCCGGCACCTGGAGCGGCACGCCCAGCGCGTCGGCCACCTCGGTGCGCGCACCGCGCAGCAGGCCGGCGAACTGGTATTCCGACAGCGTGTCGGGCACGGGCGTGACGGCGCCCAGAATGGTGGCCGGGTCGGCGCCAATCGCCACGGCCACGGGGTAGGGTTGGCCGGGGTGTTGCCGGCAATGCTCGGCAAAGTCGAGCGCGCCGCCGCGGTGCGAGAGCCAGCGCATGATGAGCTGGTTCTTGGCTATCACCTGCTGGCGGTAGATGCCCAGGTTTTGCCGTCGCTTGTGCGGCCCGCGCGTGATCGTCAGGCCCCAGGTGACCAGCGGCGCCACGTCGCCGGGCCAGCAGTGCTGTATCGGCAGCCTGGACAGATCGACCTCGTCGCCCTCGACCACCAGCTCCTGGCAGGGCGGGCGGCGCACGGTGGACGGGGCCATGCTCCACAGCGTCTTGACCAGCTCGCGCCGGCCCCACAGGTCTTTCATGCCGCGCGGCGGCTCGGGCTCTTTCAAGGACGCCAGCACCTCGCCAAAGGCGCGGATCTCAGGCAGCCCCGCTACGCCCAGCGCCCGCGCCACGCGCGCCGGCGTGCCAAACAGGTTGGCCAGCACCGGCATGGCGTGGCCCGTGGGGTTTTCGAATAGCAGCGCCGGGCCGCCCGCGCGCAGCACGCGGTCGGCAAGGGCCGTGATCTCCAGGTGCGGCGAGACCGGGGCGGCAATGCGACGCAGCTCGCCCGCGGCCTCCAGCTGGGCCATGAAGTCGCGCAGGTCGCGGTAGTGGGTTTGCGTCAAAAAGGGCTCCAGCGCTTATGTATAAAGGGCAAGCAGCTATCAATTCAGGACTGATCATGCAGGCCCTGCCAGCGCGGCGCCAGTGCATGCTCCAGACCCAGCAGGTCCAGCGAGCGCGCCACGCTGTGCTGCACGATGTCCTCGACGGTCTGCGGCCGCTGGTAGAAGGCGGGCACGGGCGGGCAGATGATGCCGCCCATCTCGGTCACCGTGGTCATGTTGCGCAGGTGCACCAGGTGCAGCGGGGTCTCGCGCGCCAGCAGCACCAGGCGGCGGCGCTCTTTCAGGATCACGTCGGCGGCGCGCGTCAGCAGGTTGTCCGCCAGGCCATGGGCGATGGCCGCCAGCGTGCGCATGGAGCAGGGCGCCACCACCATGGCCTGCGCGCCGAAGGAGCCGCTGGCAATGCTGGCGCCAATGCTGGCGTTGTCATGCGCCTGGTGCGCCAGGGCCAGCACCTGCTCGCGCGACAGGGCGGTCTCGTGCTGGATGTTGAGCCAGCCGGCATCGGAGACGACCAGGTGCGTCTGCACCCCCGGCATGGCGCGCAGCGCCTGCAGCAGGGCCACGCCGTAGACGGCGCCGCTGGCGCCCGATATGCCGACGATGATGCGGCGTGGCTCAGCCATGCGCAGGCACCAGCGGGGCTGCAGCCAGGTCGGCCTGCACATGTGCCAGCACCTCGTCGGCCTGGGCCGGGTCGAAGTCCTGGTGGTTGCGCTTCTTCACGCCGTACTTGTGCAGCTGGTAGTGGCGTGCCGGCGTGACGCTGTGGCGCGCCAGTGAATTGCGCACGCATTCCAGCGGGCAGCCGTCCAGTGCGATGACGGGGCGGCCGCTCTTGGCGAGCTGCACCAGCTTGGGCACGTCGCCGCCGACGCCGGCAATGCATGACATCTCGGCCAGGCCGCGCCTGTCCATTTGCACCGCCACATGGTTGGCCAGCTGCGCCGCGCTGGAGCAGCCCGAGCAGGAATAGACCAGCGGCGGCAGGGGCGCAGGGGCCGGGTCGGTCATGGCCGTCCCCTCAGAGAGCGCGGCAGCGGCGGCAGCTGGCGCAGCAGCTGCGGCGCCTTGCGCTCGAGCACCGCGCGCGGCGTCCACTCGCGCGGGTCGAGCACGGGCAGCTCGAGCGCGTCCAGCGCGTTTTTGACCACCAGGCCGAGCTCGGTGTCGCCCTCCATCACCAGGCGGCGGTTGAAGAACAGCGTGTCCGGGTCTTGCCGGCGCTGCGCCAGCAGCAGGAAGTCCTGGGCGTTGGCGCTGATGGCCAGATCGGCTTCGGCCTGCGGTTTGCAGGGCACGAAGCGCTGGCCGTTCCATGAGAAGTCGAACGCCACGCGTGCATCGCGCACACGAATCGCCAGACGCTTGGCGCGCAGGATGTCTTTCACGTCCTGCGGCAGCTGTTTGGCCAGGGCGAAGTTGATGGCCGTGACCAGCAGCATGGAGCCCGGGTAGGCCGGCAGACGCGAGAGCAGCGCGCCCACGGGGGCGGGCAGGGTGAAGGGGGCGGGTGGGGTGGTGGTCATGGGGGTGCCTCTCAGTTTTTCAGGCCAGGGCGGGTTCGATCAGGTCCAGGCCCGGGCGGCCATGCCAGTAGCCGTTGCAGGACGCCTCGGGCATGAAGGGGCGCATGGCTTGCAGCGCGGCCGGGTTGGGCTGCGCGGCGCGGCGCGCGGCGTCGAACGCGGCAATGATCTTGTCGGTGTGCTGCGACTGTGGCGAGATGCGCAGGATGTCCACGCCGGCGGCGCGCAGCGCGGGCATGTCGCCCACCAGGTTGTGCACCTTGGCCGACTGCGTCTGTATGCCGTTGATGACCAGAAAGGATTCTTTCTCGCGCGTCTGCAAGAGCTGGCCGTCCGGGTGCTCGATGCAGCGAAAACCGCAGTCGTCCTTGGGCAGGTTGTAGTGCCGCGCCGTGAAGCAGCGTGCCGAGAAGGCCAGCGGCATGCGGCCGTAGGCGAAGACCTCGGTCTCCAGTCCTGTGGGCCGGGTCTGCAGCAGCACGGCCAGGTCGCTGTGCTTCATCTCCAGCGGCATCACCCAGCGACTGGCGCCCAGGCCGGCCATCCAGGCCAGGGAATCGGCATTGAAGAGGTTGAGCTGCGGCCCGGCCACGAAGGGGCGCTTGCCCGCCAGCTTGTGCACCGCGCCCATGTCGTTCGCCTCGATGAGGAATTCTTCATCGCGCACGATCTTGTGCATGTCGGCCACGTCGCTGGTGGATTCGAGCAGCACCATGGTGGACATCACGGCCTGCTTGCCGGCATCACGCAGCATGCGGGCAATGTCCAGCCAGTCGCCTTGGCGCAGCTCGCGGCGGCGCGAGCACACGGCCTCGCCGAGGTAGACGATGTCCACCGGCGACTCGGCCATCTGTTGGTAGAACTCGAAGACGGTGTCGCGGTGCCAGTAGTACTGAAGGGGGCCTAGGGCTAGTTTCATCATGGTGGTTTGGTTGTTCTCTCCCTCTCCCCCCTGGGGGAGAGGGCAGGGGTGAGGGGGCGAGGCGCGGCGGTGGTCTTGCCTGGCACCCTCACCCCAACCCTCTCCCGCGTGCGGGAGAGGGAGTTGGCGAGGCAATAGGGTGTCACTTCCATGGCCGGTGATATGCCCCCAGCGTGTGCTGCTGGCCCTCGGCCACCTGGTCCAGGCTGGCCATCCAGGCGGTCTTGGGGGCGTACAAATGGCCTTGCGCCATGCAATGGTCGATGGCCTCGCGCCAGACCTTGGTGACCTGGGCCACGTAGGCGGGGCTCCTCTGGCGGCCCTCGATCTTGAAGGCGCGCACGCCCATCTTCACCAGCTGGGGCAAGAGCTCCAGGGTGTTGAGGCTGGTGGGCTCTTCCAGCGCGTAGTAGTTGCTCTCGTCACCCACGTCAAAGCGGCCCTTGCACAGCGTCGGGTAGCCGGCGTTCTCGCCCTGGGCGTAGCGGTCGATGAGCACGCCGTTCAGGCGCGACTCCAGGCCTCTGGGCGTCTCCTGCCAGCGCACGGACTTCGGGGGCGAGCACACGCCATGGGTGTTGGGTGATTCGCCCGTGGCGTAGGACGACAGGGCGCAGCGCCCCTCCACCATCACGCACAGGCTGCCAAAGCCAAACACCTCGATCTCCACGTCGGTGCGCTGCGTGACCTGCTTGACCTGCTCCAGCGAAAGCACGCGTGGCAGCACGGCGCGCTGGATGTTGAACTGCTGCTGGTACAGGTTGATGGCGTCGGCATTCGTGGCCGAGCCCTGCACGGACAGGTGCAGGCGCAAGTCGGGGTGGTGCTCGTTGGCGTAGCGCATCAGGCCCGGGTCGGCCAGGATCACCGCGTCTATGCCCCAGGCGCTAGCGCGATCCAGGGCCGAGCGCCAGGGCGTGGAGTTGCTTGCCTGTGGGTAGGTGTTGAGTGCCATCAGCACCTTGCGGCCGCGCTGGTGGGCGTAGGCAATGCCGGTCTGGATGGCGGCCTCGTCAAAGTTCAGGCCGGCAAAGTTGCGCGCATTGGTGGCGTCGCGCAGGCCCAGGTAGACGCAGTCGGCGCCGTGGTCAACGGCAGTTTTCAGGGCCGGCAGGCTGCCGGCGGGGCAGACCAGCTCGGGGGCTGTGCGGGCGGGGCTGGTGCCGGTCTCTATGGGGGTGGAGGGACTGAGGATGGCGTTCACTGTGGGTCTCGATGCAATCTGCACGGGGGCTTGCCCCCAAGGCCGCACACCATAGGACGATGCGAAAGACCACAGCCTGATTTTTGTCAAGACAGGGGGTATTTCCGAGGAAAACCCTCGGGCATGGGCGGGCAGCAGGTTTTATCGTGAACTGTTGGAAAAGACCGACACCATGGTTTTTGTCGCGGGGCTACCTTCACCCACCCAACAGATACGTGGATAGCCCACCATGCCCAAGACCCTGATCGAACCCTTTCGCATCAAGAGCGTAGAGCCCATACGCATGACTACCGCCGCCGAGCGTGCGCGCCTGCTTGAAGAGGCCAGGCTGAATGTCTTCAAGTTGCGCGCCGAGGACGTGCTCATCGACTGGCTCACCGACTCGGGCACCGGCGCCATGTCGGCGCGCCAGTGGGGCGCCATCATGGAGGGCGACGAGAGCTACGCCGGCGCGCGCAGCTTCTTTAGGCTGGAGAAGGTGATCCAGGACATCACCGGCATGCAGTATTTCGTGCCCACGCATCAGGGCCGCGCGGCCGAGAAGGTGTTGTTCACGGCGGTGTGCAAGCAGGGCGACCTGGTGCCCAACAACTGCCACTTTGACACCACGCGCGGCAACCTGGAGTATCTGGGCGTCGAGGCGCTGGACCTGGTCGAGGCCGTGGGCCTGCAGCCGGCCACCATCGCCCCCTTCAAGGGCAACATCGACCTGGCGCGCGCCGAGGAGGTCTTGAAAAAGGAGGGCCAGCGCATCCCGTTCGGCATGCTCACCGTGACCAACAACACCGGCGGCGGTCAGCCGGTTTCCATGGCCAACATCCGCGCCTATGCGCAGCTGCTCAAAAAATACGGCAAGCCCTTCATCATGGACGTGTGCCGCTTCGCCGAGAACGCCATGTTCATCAAGATGCGCGAGCCGGGCTACGAGAACACCTCCATCAAGGCCATCGCGCAAGAGATGTTCAGCTACGCCGACGGCGCCACCATGAGCGCCAAGAAGGACGGCATGGTCAACATCGGCGGCTTCATCGTGCTGCGCTCTGACGAATGGCTGGACGAGGTGAGGAGCGACCTGATCATGATGGAAGGCTTTCCCACCTACGGCGGCATGGCCGGGCGCGACCTGGAGGCCCTGGCCGTGGGCCTTGAGGAGGGGCTGGATGAGGACTACCTGCGCTATCGCCTGCGAACGGCCGAGTACCTGGGCGAGAAGCTGGACGCTGCGGGCGTGGGCTTTGTGCGTCCCACGGGCGGGCACGCGGTCTACATCGACGCCAAGAGCGTGCTGCCGAATATGTCGGTTGAACACTACCCGGCCTGGGCGCTGTGCAACGCGCTGTACCTGGAGGGCGGCATACGCGGCGTGGAGATAGGCTCGGTCATGTTCGGCAAGCGCCTGCAGGATGGCAGCGAGACCTACCACAGCATGGAACTGGTGCGCCTGGCCTTCCCGCGCCGCATGTACACGCAAAGCCATTTCGACTACGCGGCCGAGGTGATCGCCGAGGTCAAGCAAAAGGCCGCCAGCATTCGCGGCGTGAAGATCATCAAGCAGCCGAAGTTCCTGCGCCACTTCACCTGCGAGTGCGCCTGGGTGTGAGGCAGGTGCGGCGGGTTAACCAGTGCGCCGCATGGCGCCGTTGCCGCCCCGCTCGCGCAGCGCCTCATATAGCTGCGCCGGCCCCAGCAAAATGGACTTGAGCCCGGCGCGCACGCGCTCGCTGTCCAGCGACTGTTTGCTCATCGTTGTGTACTTGGTGAACCCGTCGATGATGGCGTCAATCAACGCGCGATCCAGGTCGGGCGAGTTGTCGAACTGGGCCTTGCTGTTGTTGCTGGCCTGCTGCACCAGGATGTCCGATTCGAGCAACTTGCCCTTGACGTGGTTCACATACACCAGCCGGTCGTCGTCGGAGAGATCCCCGTCGAACAGGTCGTTGACCTTGGCGACGATCTCTGACAGCAGCAGCTTTTGCTTGTCCTGCACCGCGCCGGCGCCTGTTTCGGTCAGGGGCTGCAGCTTGTACTCGCTGACCATATCGTGCAGCGCCAGGCTGCGTGCGCCCTGGTCTTTCAGCCGATGGTGGGTCAGTACCACCTTGGAGAGGTCCACCCCCTCCCGCTCGCGGCCAAAGTCCAAGAGCGGCAGCAGGCGCTTGAAGAAGATGGCGCGCTTCTCGATAGCCGTGTTGCCGTAGTCGAACACCTGGCCCAGAAAGGCATACACGCGCACAAAGCTGCCCAGGTCGCGCTTGAACAGTTGCAGCGCCTCTTGTTCGTCCTTGGCGGCCTGCGTGCCCGGGCCGTCTGAATCCGCCTGCTGTGCCTGTTGCGCTGCACGGTATCGCCTGAGCAGCCGGTCGGCCACCGGCTCGATGGCGGCGGCCAGCATCGCCTGCGTGGCCCTGGGGTTGAGCTCGGCCAGCACCACGCGCTCGACCTCGAAGTCGTCGTAATGCCCCGCCGCGTCGAGCTTGGCGCGCAGGTCGTAGACCAGGTGCGGGTCGGTCACCCCGGCCAGCTCGGCGGTGTCGTAATAGGTCTTGAACGCGGCCAGCACCTCGTCGGGGTCGTTGACAAAGTCCAGGATGAATGTGGTGTCCTTCAGGCCATGGGGGCCGCTGTAGGCCCGGTTCAGGCGGCTGAGCGTCTGCACCGCCTGGATGCCGCACAGGCGCTTGTCCACATACATGCCGCACAAGAGCGGCTGGTCAAACCCGGTCTGAAACTTGTTGGCCACCAGCAGGATTTGGTAGTCATCCGTGGAAAACGCCTTGCGCATGTCGCGGCCCTTGAGCAGTGGGTTGAGCCGCGCGCTGTTCTCGGTCACGGATTCATCCGCCTCGTCGGGGTCCGCCACCTCGCCCGAGAACGCCACCAGCGTGCCCAGCGGGTATGCGGTCAAAGCGGTACTGGTCCACCGCCGCCTGCACGCCTTGCGTGAACTCGGTTTTCAGCTCGGCCGTGGCCACCGGAATGCCGTTCAAGAACAGCACCAGATCGATGATGTCGTCGTGGTTGGTACGGCACTGGCGCACCACGCGCAGGCGGTTGGCGCCGTAGCGCGCCTGCAAATCCGGGTTCATGGCCAGCGCGGGCTTGAACTGCGCGAGCCTCAAAGGGCTTTTCAGCCCCAGCAGGTCTATGCCCACACGCAGGACTTCGAGCGTGCCGCGCTCGTCCAGCGCGCGGCGCAGGCGATCGAGCAGCATGGCGGGGGCCGCCGCGCCGTGGTTCTTGGCCAGCACCTCCCAGGCCTGCGGCTGCGTCTGCTGCACCCAGGTCAGCAGGTCGGCGGGGTACAGGGCGCGGGCGGTGTCGTAGCCGCTGGCGTCGCCCTCGGCGCCGGGTGCGCCGTAGAGCCAGCCATGCTGCGCCAGATGGTTGCAGATGTCGGTTTCAAACGCGATTTCTTGGTGCAGGGCCATGGCAAACCGTGGTTCAGTGGGTGGAGTCTGCGTCTTGCTGGTCCAGCCGATCCAGAATCGCCAGCGCCTGCGCGGCATCGCCACTGGCGGCCAGGGTGCGAAAGCGGGTTTCCGCATCAAAGGCAGCAATGGCCTGGGTGCTGAGTTCTTCCATCAGCTTGTTGATGCTCAGGCCCCGGGTGTGGGCCAGGTTCTTCAGGCGCTGCGCGGTGTCGTCGGGCAGGCGGATGGTCAGGGTGCTCATGGCTGCTCCTCCAAAAATTGGGCGGGGGTCAAAATGCGCAAGCGCGGCCAGGCCAGCTCGCCCCGCGCCAGGTCGCGCACGTTGTGCGTCACCACGGCCTGGGCATTGCCCGCCACGGCCAGCTCGATCAGGTGGTTATCGCCCTCATCGCGCAGATTGGGGCGCCAGCCGTAATACACCTGCACCCAGCGGCCCGCACGCGCCAGGGCGGCCAGCACCTGCAAGCGCTCTTCGGGCGTGGTGGCGCTCGTCCAGACGTCGCGCCCCAGCAGGTCTTGGTACTCCTGCCACAGCGTATTGCCAAACAGCGGCGTAGCCTGCCCTTGCAGGATGCGACGCAACACCTGGCGCGCCGCCCCGCCGCCCGAGCGCAAAGCGGAGACAAAAACGTTGGTGTCCAGAACGATGGTGCGCATGGCTCATGCTAGCACGGGTGCTGGCATATTCATCATCTGGATGATGGTCGAATGGTGCAAAAACTGGCTTGAAATGCCTTCCAGATAAGCCTTGGTAGCTATGAATTTCAAGAATCCGCCCGCGCGCGCTGATCTTCCCGCTGACGGTCACCTCCAGCAGCACCAGCAGGTCTTGGGGTTTGGGCTCCATGGTGGCATTTGCTATTCACGAATAGAGAATGCGCCTTGCGGGTCATGGCCGCCAGCTCAGGGAACAGAGGGTGCTGCACGTTGGCGTTGTGCCGGGAACAGCAGGTGCTTGGCGGCCAGCTCGGCCAGCACCGCGGCTTTGGTGGATTCGAGCACGCAGTCCAGGCGGCGCAGCACGGTGAAGGGCAGGATGACCTTGCCGTAGTCGGACTGCTTGTAGTCACCACGCAGCAGGTCGGCAACGGACCAGAGGAAGGCGGAGAGGGTTTGCTGGTTCATGGAAGCTGGGGGCTGGGCCGTTGGGGTGTGGCGAATCCGCTAAAAGACAAAGGCCATACCGGGCGGGGCATGGCCTTTGCGAAGAAGCGGCTTGAGCGCGCTCAGCTGAAGAAGCTCTTCAGCCGGTCGGTCCAGCTATCGGTGCTGGGCGAATGCTTGCCGCCGCCTTTTTTCAGCGACTCGTCCAGTTCCTTGAACAGCTTGCGCTGGTGCTCGGTGAGCTTGACCGGCGTCTCGACGACGATATGGCAGTACAGGTCGCCGGGGTAGCTGGCGCGCACGCCCTTGATGCCCTTGCCGCGCAGGCGGAACTGCTTGCCGGCCTGCGTGCCCTCGGGGATGTCGATGGCGGCCTTGCCGGCCAGCGTGGGCACCTCGATCTCGCCGCCCAGGGCCGCGGTGATGAAGCTCACCGGCACCTGGCAGTGCAGGTCGTCGCCGTCGCGCTCGAATATGTCGTGCTTTCTGACGCGGATCTCGATGTACAGGTCGCCCGGTGGGCCGCCGTTGGTGCCGGGCTCGCCGTTGCCAGTCGAGCGTATGCGCATGCCGTCGTCGATGCCGGCGGGGATCTTCACCTCCAGCGTCTTTTGCTTCTTGATCTTGCCCTGGCCGTGGCAGCTGGTGCAGGGCTCGGGAATGATCTTGCCGGTGCCGCGGCAATGCGGGCAGGTCTGCTGCACGCTGAAAAAGCCCTGGCGCATCTGCACCGCGCCGCTGCCCTGGCAGGTGCCGCAGGTCTTGGCGCTGGTGCCGGGTTTGGCGCCGCTGCCGTGGCAGGTGTCGCAGGACTCCCAGCTCGGGATGCGGATCTGCGCGTCCTTGCCGTGGGCGGCTTCTTCGAGCGTGACGTCCATGGCGTAGGACAGGTCGTTGCCGCGATACACCTGGCGCCCGCCGCGCCCGCCGCGCTGACCGCCGAACATGTCGCCAAAGATGTCGCCAAAGGCTTCGGCAAAGCCGCCAAAGCCCTCGGTGCCGCCCATGCCGCCGCGCATGTTGGGGTCAACCCCGGCGTGGCCGTACTGGTCGTAGGCGGCACGCTTCTGCCCGTCGGAGAGCATCTCGTAGGCCTCTTTGGCCTCCTTGAATTTCTCCTCGGCATTCTTGGCCGCATCACCCTGGTTGCGATCCGGGTGGTGCTTCATCGCCAGCTTGCGATAGGCCTTCTTGATGTCGTCCTCGCTGGCGTTCTTGGGAACGCCCAGGACTTCGTAATAGTCTCGTTTCGACATGGTTGGATTCGCCTGCTTGGAAGAGGAACGCCGCGCGGGCTCTCCTTGAGGTGGAGGCCGGCGCGGCGGTGTGTTTCAGCGCAAGCGCTGGGTGATCACTTCTTCACTTCTTTCACTTCGGCATCGACCACGTTGTCGTCCTGCGCTGCCGCGCCGGCAGACGCCCCTGCAGCGGCTTGCGCGCCAGCAGCTTCGGCACCTGCGCCCTGGGCTGCCTGGGCGTCGGCGTACATCTTCTCGCCGAGCTTCTGGCTGGCGGTCATCAGGGCCGTGGTCTTTTCCTCGATGGCGGCCTTGTCCTCACCCTTCAAGGCGGCTTCCAGGTCCTTCACCGCGGCTTCGATCTTCTCCTTCTCGCCGGCGTCGAGCTTGTCGCCATGCTCGGCCAGGCTCTTGTGCACGGTGTGCACCGCGGCCTCGCCCTGGTTGCGTGCCTGCACCAGTTCCAGCTTCTTGTGATCCTCGGCGGCGTTGAGTTCGGCGTCCTTCACCATCTGCTGGATCTCGGCCTCGGACAGGCCCGAGTTGGCCTTGATGGTGATCTTGTTTTCCTTGCCCGTGCCCTTGTCCTTGGCGCCCACATGCAGGATGCCGTTGGCGTCGATGTCAAAGCTCACCTCGATCTGCGGCGTGCCGCGCGCGGACGGCGGGATGCCTTCCAGGTTGAATTCGCCCAGCAGCTTGTTGGCGTTGGCGATCTCGCGCTCGCCCTGGAACACCTTGATGGTCACGGCGGGCTGGTTGTCCTCGGCGGTGGAGAAGGTCTGGGCGAACTTCGTTGGGATGGTGGTGTTCTTGGTGATCATCTTGGTCATCACGCCGCCCAGGGTCTCGATGCCCAGGGACAGAGGGGTGACGTCCAGCAGCAGCACGTCCTTGCGGTCGCCGCTCAAGACCTGGCCCTGGATGGCGGCGCCGACGGCCACGGCCTCGTCGGGGTTGACGTCCTTGCGCGGCTCCTTGCCGAAGAACTCCTTGACCTTGTCCTGCACCTTGGGCATGCGCGTCATGCCGCCGACCAGGATCACGTCGTTGATGTCGGAGACGCTGATGCCGGCGTCCTTGATGGCCGTGCGGCAGGGCGCGATGGTGCGCTCGATCAGGTCATCGACCAGCGATTCGAGTTTGGCGCGCGTGAGCTTGATGTTCAGGTGCTTGGGGCCGGTGGCATCGGCCGTGATGTAGGGCAGGTTGATGTCGGTCTGCGCGCTGTTGGACAGCTCGATCTTGGCCTTTTCGGCGGCTTCCTTCAGGCGCTGCAGGGCCAGCACGTCCTTGGACAGATCCACGGCCTGGTCCTTTTTGAACTCGCCGATGATGTAGTCGATGATGCGCTGGTCGAAGTCCTCGCCGCCCAGGAAGGTGTCGCCGTTGGTGGCCAGCACCTCGAACTGCTTCTCGCCGTCCACATCCGCGATTTCGATGATGGAGACGTCGAAGGTGCCGCCGCCCAGGTCATACACGGCGATCTTGCGGTCGGCCTTGTCCTGCTTGTCCAGGCCAAAGGCCAGGGCGGCGGCGGTGGGCTCGTTGATGATGCGCTTGACATCGAGGCCGGCGATGCGGCCGGCGTCCTTGGTGGCCTGGCGCTGGCTGTCGTTGAAGTAGGCGGGCACCGTGATCACGGCCTCGGTCACCGGCTCGCCAAGATAGTCCTCGGCGGTCTTCTTCATCTTGCGCAGGATTTCGGCGCTGATCTGCTGCGCCGCCAGCTTCTGGCCGCGCACTTCCACCCAGGCGTCGCCGTTGTCGGCCTTGGTGATGGTGAAGGGCATCAGGTCGATGTCCTTCTGCACTTCCTTCTCGTCGAACTTGCGACCGATCAGGCGCTTGACGGCATAGATGGTGTTCTTGGGGTTGGTCACTGCCTGGCGCTTGGCCGAGGCGCCGACGAGGATCTCGCCGTCTTCCTGGTAGGCAATGATGGAGGGCGTGGTGCGCGCGCCTTCGCTGTTCTCGATCACGCGCGTGGTGTTGCCTTCCATGATGGACACGCAGCTATTGGTGGTGCCCAGGTCGATACCGATGATTTTTCCCATGTTTTTCTCCGAAGGTTTTTTCAAAAATGTGGATGACGGTTATGTGTGGCTAGCGGGCCTGGCTTTCAAGGGGGCGAGCGTGTTGCGTGTTGCGTTTTGCGTTTTGCGTTTTGCGTCAATACCGCCCAACGCTCAACGCTCAACCTAACTTGGGCGCCGCCACCGTCACCAGCGCCGGGCGCAGCACGCGGTCGGCAATCAGGTAGCCCTTTTGCAGCACGCTGACCACGGTGTTGGCTTCCTGCTCGGCGGGCACCATGCTGATGGCCTGGTGCTGGTGCGGGTCGAACTTGTCGCCGCCGGCGGGGTTGATCACCACCACCTTGTTGCGCTCCAGCGCACCGACCAGCTGGCGCAGCGTGGCGTCGGAGCCCTCGCGCAGTTGTTCGGCCGTGGCGCTTTCGATGGCCAGGGCCGCGTCCAGGCTGTCGCACACGGGCAGCAGGCTTTCGGCAAAGCTTTCGATACCGAACTTGCGCGCCTTGGCGACTTCTTCCTCGGCGCGGCGGCGGGCGTTTTCGGCCTCGGCCTTGGCGCGCAGGAACTGGTCAGCCAGTTCGGCGCTCTTGGTCTTGAGCTCGGCCAGCTCGCCCTGCAGGCGGGCCAGCTCGTCGGCGGCATTGGCCGCCAGTGCGGCTTCGATTTTTTCGGGGGCTGGATTCTGGATGTCGGACATGTCGGCTAGGGTTGGCTTTGATTAATGCAGCTTGATGCGCGGCTACATGGGGGCGGTTCGGCAGACTTCAAGCGACAAGGCGCCCCGTCCCGTTCGGTGCCTGCGGTATCCCCCCGGTTGGCAGGCGCCAAGTGTACAGGCTTGGGGATTGTGGTTATAATGCCGGGCTTTGCCTTGCCACACCGCTACACAAGACGCGGCGGGTGGTGTCATCCAAAAGGAGTTTGCATGCGTCACTACGAAATCATTTTGTTGATCCATCCGGATCAAAGCGAGCAGGTTCCGGCCATGCTGGAGCGCTACAAGGGCATGATCACCGCCGGCGGTGGTCAGGTGCACCGCGTGGAAGATTGGGGTCGCCGCCAACTGGCCTACCTGATCAACAAGCTGGCCAAGGCCCATTACCTGTGCCTGAACATCGAAGCCGACCAGGCCGTGATGGCCGAGCTGGAGCATGCCTTCAAGTTCAACGATGCCGTGCTGCGCCACCTGACGGTGCAGAAGAAGAAGGCCGACACCGGCCCGTCTTCCATGATGAAGACCGTCGAGCGCGAAGAGGCACGCAAGGCCAGCCAGGCCGAGTTTGCCGCCACCGAGCGCTGATCACCGGAGGATGTGAGCAACCATTGCACCCTGACTGCCTGTATCGCCGAGGCCCAGCCCCTGCGGTACACCCCCGCCGGTCTGCCAGCGTTGGATCTGCGACTCGAGCATGAGTCATTGCAGCGCGAGGCAGGTAGCGAGCGCCAGGTCAAGGCCAGCGTCAAGGCGATTGCCTTTGGCACTCTGGCCGAGCGGCTGGCGCGACAGGCACTCGGAAGCAGCTGGACATTCCAGGGCTTTCTGGCCATGGGACGCGGCGGCAAGGGTCTGGTGTTTCACATCCAGGACATTCAACAAAATTAACTTCCAAGAGGCTTCAAATGGCCGCATTCAAGAAATTCAACAAGGACAAGCGTCCTAAGCGCAACACCCAATCGCTGCTGTTCAAGCGCAAGCGCTTCTGCCGCTTCACCGTCGCCGGCGTCGAAGAAATCGACTACAAGGATGTCGACACCCTGCGTGACTTCATCGCCGAAAACGGCAAGATCATTCCCGCACGCCTGACCGGCACGCGCGCCATCTACCAGCGCCAGCTGAACACCGCCATCAAGCGCGCGCGCTTCCTGGCCCTGGTGCCCTACAGCGACCAGCACAAGATCTAAGGAGCCGGAACCATGCAAATCATTCTGCTCGACAAGGTCGTGAACCTCGGCAACCTGGGCGAAATCGTCAAGGTCAAGGACGGCTACGCCCGCAACTTCCTGATCCCCACGGGCCGCGCCCGCCGCGCCACCACCGCCGCCAAGGCCGAGTTTGAAGCGCGCCGCGCCGAACTGGAAAAGGCTGCCGCCGAGAAGCTGGCCGCTGCCCAGGCACAAGGCGAAAAGCTGGCCGGCTCCTCGGTCAAGCTGACGCAAAAGGCGGGTGTCGATGGCCGCCTGTTCGGCTCCGTCACCAACCAGGACATCGCCGAAGAGCTGAACAAGCAAGGCTATGGCCTGGTGAAGTCGCAGGTGCGCCTGCCCAATGGCCCCATCAAGACGGTGGGCGACAACACCATCACGGTGTCGCTGCACACCGACGTGGCCGTCGAGGTCACGGTGTCGGTCTACGGCGAAACCGCCTGATCGTCACGCAACTTCGGTTGCGCCGCACAAAAGCCGCCCACTGGGCGGCTTTTGTTTTTTCACGCCCCGGTTGTACACCCCCGGCCCACCGCCTGTGCACGCCTTATCCACAGGGTTGTGCAATGACGGCCGCCCATCCGGCGGCTAGCATTCCACGTTTGCCCGCCGCGAAAGTTTTACCCCATGTCCGCCGTTCTGCCCCTGCCCATCGATGGCTACCTTGCCGTGCCACCCGACCGCGAGGTGGCCCAGCTGCGCGTGCCGCCGCATTCGATAGAGGCCGAGTCCAGCGTGCTCGGCGGCCTGTTGCTGGACAACATGGCCTGGGATCGGGTGGGCGACCTGCTGGTCGATGGTGACTTCTACCGCCACGAGCACCAGCAGATCTACGCCGCCATAGGCGCCCTGGTCAACGCCAGCAAGCCGGCCGACGTGATCACCGTCTACGAGCACCTGCAAAGCCTGGGCAAGGCCGAGGAGACGGGCGGCCTGGCCTACCTGAACAGCCTGGCGCAGTACGTGCCCAGCGCCAGCAACATCCGCCGCTATGCCGAGATCGTGCGCGAGCGCGCCATCCTGAGAAAGTTGGTCACGGCCAGCGACGATATCGCCACCAACGCCTTCAACCCCCAGGGCAAGCCGGTGGAGCGCATCCTGGACGAGGCCGAGCAGAAGATCTTCGCCATCGGCGAAGAGGGCTCGCGCATGAAGCAGGGCTTCCAGTCGCTCGACACCCTGGTCATCGACCTGCTGGACCGCGTGCAGGAGATGGCCGACAACCCCATGGACGTGACCGGCGTGCCCTCGGGCTTCGTCGATCTGGACCGCATGACCAGCGGCCTGCAGGCCGGCGACCTGGTGGTGCTGGCGGCGCGGCCCTCGATGGGCAAGACCTCGTTCGCCGTGAACATCGCCGAGCATGTGGCGCTGAATGAGGGCCTGCCCGTCGCCATCTTCTCCATGGAAATGGGCGCGGCCCAACTGGCCGTGCGTATCGTGGGCTCCATCGGCCGCGTGAACCAGGGCAACTTGCGCACCGGCAAGCTCAGCGACGAGGAATGGCCGCGCCTGACCGAGGCCATAGAGCGCTTGCGCACGGTGTCTCTGCACATCGACGAGACCCCGGGCCTGACGCCGTCCGAGTTGCGCGCCAACGCGCGCCGCCTGGCGCGCCAGTGCGGCAAGCTGGGGCTGATCGTGGTGGACTACCTGCAGCTGATGAGCGGCTCCGGCTCCAGCAGCTCGGACAACCGCGCCACCGAGCTGGGCGAGATCTCGCGTGGCCTGAAGATGCTGGCGAAAGAGCTGCAATGCCCGGTGATCGCGCTGTCGCAGTTGAACCGATCCGTGGAGCAGCGCACCGACAAGCGCCCGATGATGAGCGACCTGCGCGAATCGGGCGCCATCGAGCAGGACGCAGACATCATCATGTTCATCTACCGCGACGATTACTACAACAAGGACAGCAAGGAGCCGAACATCGCCGAGGTCATCATCGGCAAGCAGCGTAACGGCCCCACGGGCACGGTGAAGCTGTTCTTCCAGAAGAACCAGACAAGATTCGAAAACCTGGCCATGGGTTCGGGTGACGACTATTGATACTACTTAATTGATAGCTGCTTGCGCTTGATGGATAAGCGCTGGAGCCTTGTTTGACCTTGAGGAGGCGTCATGCCCGATTCGCACACGTATTTGCAGCAGGTATTGCAGGATCTGGGCCTGAACCTCCAGGCCTTCGCGGGCAGCGACTGCACCATCCGTGCGCCGCGCGATGGGGCGGTACTGGCCCACTTGAAATGGTGCGGTGCCGCGCAGGCCCAGGCGCAGATCGCCAACGCACAGCGCGCCAGCCAGACCTGGCGCAATGTTCCCGCCCCCGTGCGTGGCGATCTGGTGCGCCGCCTGGGTGAGCTGCTGCGCCGGCACAAGGCGGCCCTGGGCGCCCTGGTGTCGCTGGAGGCGGGCAAGATCACTGCCGAGGGCCTGGGCGAGGTGCAGGAGATGATCGACATCTGCGACTTCGCCGTCGGCCTGTCGCGCCAGCTGCACGGCCTGACGATTGCCAGCGAGCGGCCCGGCCACCGCATGATGGAAACTTGGCACCCCATGGGCGTGGTGGGCATCATCTCGGCCTTCAACTTCCCTGTCGCCGTGTGGTCGTGGAATGCCGCCCTGGCCCTGGTCTGCGGCAATGCCATCGTCTGGAAGCCGTCGGAAAAAACGCCGCTCACGGCCATCGCCTGCCAGCATCTGCTGCTGCAGGCCATGGCAGCCTTCAATGCCGACAGGCCAGGCACCGTGCCCGAGGGTCTGAGCCAGCTCTTGATCGGCGGGCGCGAGCTGGGCGAACTGCTTGCCGCCAGTGCGCAGGTGGCGGTGGTCAGCGCCACGGGCTCCACGCGCATGGGCCGCCAAGTCGCGGTAAAGGTGGCCGAGCGCTTTGGCCGCGCCATCCTGGAGCTGGGCGGCAACAACGCCATGATCGTCACGCCCACGGCCGACCTGGAGCTGGCGGCGCGCGCCATCACCTTTGCCGCCGTCGGCACGGCCGGCCAGCGCTGCACCACGCTGCGCCGCTTGATCGTGCATGAATCCGTGGCCGACGCGCTGCTGGCGCGGCTGGCGGCGATCTACGGCAGCATCGCCATCGGCGACCCGCTCACGGACGGCACCCTGGTCGGCCCGCTGATCGACCGCGCCGCGTTTGATGCCATGCAGCAGGCGCTGGCCCAGGCCCGGGCCGAGGGCGGCCAGGTGCTGGGCGGCGAACGCGTGCGCGAGGAATTGGGGCAGGAAGCCTGGTATGTGCGCCCGGCGCTGGTGCAGATGCCGCAGCAGTCCGCGGTGGTGCAGCACGAGACCTTCGCGCCCATCCTTTATGTGCTGCGTTACGACGGCGACACCGACATGGCCATCGCGCTGCAGAATGCTGTGCCCCAGGGTCTGTCGTCTGCCATCTTCACGCAGAGCCTGATGGATGCCGAGCGCTTCATGTCCGCTGCGGGCAGCGACTGCGGCATTGCCAACGTCAACATCGGCACCTCGGGCGCCGAGATCGGCGGCGCCTTCGGTGGCGAGAAGGAAACCGGCGGCGGGCGCGAGTCGGGATCGGACGCCTGGAAGGGCTATATGCGCCGCGCCACCAACACCATCAACTACAGCGGCGCGCTGCCGCTGGCGCAGGGCGTGCGTTTTGATGTGTGAGGCATAAAAAAGGCGGGTTTTGAATCAAAACCCGCCTTCAGGCGCATATGCGCTGCGCACGAAGCTATAGATATGATAGCTGTTTCGCGTTACAAAACCTCGCTGGCAAAGTCTGCCAGGCGCGAGCGCTCGCCACGCGCCAGCAGGATGTGGCCGCTGTGCGGCCAGCCCTTGAAGCGATCCACGGCGTAGGTCAGGCCCGAGCTGCCCTCGGTCAGGTAGGGCGTGTCGATCTGCGCCAGATTGCCCATGCAGATGATCTTGGTGCCGGGGCCGGCGCGCGTGATCAGGGTCTTCATCTGCTTCGGCGTCAGGTTCTGCGCCTCGTCGATGATGACGTACTTGTTCAGGAAGGTGCGCCCGCGCATGAAGTTCATGCTCTTGATCTTGATGCGGCTTCGGATCAGCTCGTTGGTCGCCGCGCGCCCCCACTCGCCGGCGTTGCCGCCGTCGCCCTTGGCCAGAAATTCGAGGTTGTCGTCCAGCGCACCCATCCAGGGGCCCATCTTTTCCTCCTCGGTGCCGGGCAGAAAGCCTATGTCCTCGCCCACGCTCACCGTCGCGCGGGTCATGATGATCTCGGTATAGCGGCGCTCGTCCAGCACCTGGGTCAGGCCGGCGGCCAGGGCCATCAGCGTCTTGCCCGTGCCGGCCGTGCCGGTCAGGGTGACGAAGTCCACGTCGGGATCCATGAGCAGGTTCATGGCGAAGTTCTGCTCGCGGTTGCGCGTGTTCACGCCCCAGACGGCGTTCTTGGCCGAGCCGTAGTCCTTGAGCGTCTCCAGCACCGCCGTCTTGTCGCGGATCTCGGTCACGCGCGCGTACAGGCTGGGCTCGCCCGGTGCCTCGAAGTAGACGAACTGGTTGATCATCAGCTGTGCCACCACCGGCCCGCCGATGCGGTAGTACATGTGCACGCCGCTTTGCCAGCTCTCCACGTTCTTGCCGGCCTTGCTCCAGAAGTCCTGGGGCAGGGCCAGGCTGCCGGAGTACAGCAGGTCGCCATCCTCCAGCGTCTTGTCGTTCTGGTAGTCCTCGGCCGCCAGGCCCAGGGCGCGGGCCTTGACGCGCATGTTGATGTCCTTGGACACCAGCACCACCTCGCGTGGTGCGTGCAGCTTGCGCAGGGCCTCGACCACGCCCAGGATCTGGTTGTCGGCCTTGCCCTGGGGCAGGCTGGCCGGCAGCTGGTAGGACAGCGGGGCCGTCTGAAAGAACAGGCTGCCCGTGGCGGCGCGCTGGCCCGTCGCATCCAGCTTCAGGCCATGTGCCATGTCGGCCGCGCCATGGGCTGCGGCCAGCGCGTCCAGCGTGCGGCTGGCCTGGCGGCCGTTGCGTGCCACCTCGGTCATGCCCTTTTTGTGGGCGTCCAGCTCCTCGAGCACGATCATCGGCAGGAAGATGTCGTGCTCCTCGAAGCGGAACAGGCTGGTCGGGTCGTGCAGCAGCACATTGGTGTCGAGCACGAACATCTTTTTCGGGCCCGTGGTGCGGCGCTTGCGTGCTGCGCCGGCGGGTGCGGCGCGCAGCGGCATGACGTTGCTGGGCGTGGCGTCACTGCCATCGCTAGCGGGTTTGTCCGCTGCGGGCCGGCTGCGTGCCTGTGTGACGGGGGCGGGGCCGGTGATGGCCGGCTTGGCTGGGGCTGCGACAACCTCGGGTGTTGCCGTGGCGGTGCCGGAGATGGCTGGGCTTGCCACGCCGGTGGCCTTGGTTTTGCCGGTGGCGCGCTTGGGCGTGGCGCTGGGCAATGTCTCTGTGTCGGCGCTGTTGGGTGCTTCTTCCTGGGGTGCTGCCAGACGGTAGGCATCGGGAGAGAGCAGGGCGGCGCGCTTGGTCGGGGCGGGGGGCAGGGGCATGGTGTGAAAGGCCTCGCTGGAGGGGCATTCAAAAAACACAAAGCCGCCTGGAGACCGAGGCGGCTTTGTGTGGAGAGGAGCAGGTAGCGTTTTTCAGCCGCATGAATTCATTATGCATGCCCCATGTGACGGCTCCGGGTCGTGTCGTACCGGGTTTACGCGGCCTTCTTGACGGGCGCCTTGATGGCCTTCACGGCCTTGAGTACCTCGTCCACATGGCCGGGCACCTTCAGGCCGCGCCATTCCTGCACCAGGATGCCCTCGGGATTGATGAGGAAGGTGCTGCGTTCTATGCCCTTGACCTTCTTGCCGTACATGATCTTGTTCTTGACCACGCCGAACATGTGGCACATCTTCTCTTCGGTGTCGGCAATGAGCTCGAAGGGCAGCTCCAGCTTCTCCTTGAAGTCGTCGTGCGACTTCATGTTGTCGCGCGACACGCCAAATACCACGGCACCGGCTTTTTCAAAGTCCTTGAACTTGTCACGGAATTGCATGGCCTCGGTGGTGCAACCCGGTGTATTGTCCTTGGGGTAGAAGTACAGAATCAGGATCTGGCCCTGGTGCGATACATTGGAAACCTTGATTCCGCCGGTCGCATTGGCTTCAAATTCGGGAAGGGGCTTGTTGACAACGATCGCCATGGCACTTCTATCTCACAGGTATTAGTCGACAAAAGTCGACGAAAAGCCGGGGGAGTGGGGGGGTGGACTCTAGGCATGGTGCCCCCGACCGCAACAGGCGATTTTACCCTGAAACCCCTTGTCGTGCCCGATATGCATGCCCGCGGGAGGGCATTGGCCGCTGGCGCGAGCGGCGCTGCCCGGCCGCCGGCGATCTACATACCCAGGGATTTGAGCAATGCCTCGGTGTCTGCGTCCGGATCGGGAAGGGCTGCCGTGGCCGTTGCCGCAGCCCCGGCGGCCTGGGCCATCAGGGCGTCGGGGTCGGGCGCATCCTGGGGCTCGAAATCGTAGAGCTTGATGAACTGCGTGCGGTCTATCGCCAGTTCCAGGTAGAAGATGTTGTTGTTGGCGGTGTAGAAGGAGACGCGGCGTGCCTCGGGCTGATCCAGATTGGCGTCCACGCTCAGCATCACCTGCTGGTTGATCACCAGCATCTTGGGCTGGTTTTGTGTGATGTGGGTCTGCAGCTCGCGCCGCACCTTGCCCGTGAAGTCGCCCACCACCTGGTTCATCAGCTCGCCCATGACGTTGCTCACCTCGTCCGAAGTGAAGGAGCTGGCCAGTTCTTCGCGTGCCATTCCCATGCTGAGCATGTAGCGCTCGTAGATCTCCATGGCAGCGGCGGCCGAAAAGTTGATGATGACCAGCCCGGAGAAGCCGCCATCGAACAGCACAAAGCAGCCAATGTCCGGTTTGAGGCAGGTCTTGGTGATGCGCTGCACCATGGCCGAGTAGTGCACCGGCCCTTGCGTGGCCACGGAAAGCACACGCGTGACGGAGTTGCACAGGGACAGCAGGATGTTCTCGGTGCCGAAAACGACGGGGGTGTTTGGGGGATTCATCGCTGTATCAGAGTGTAATCAAGCCGAGGCAATCTTTGGGTGGCCATGCGTTGATCTGGTGCGCCGCCGCAACATGGGAGCCCTGGATGTTCATAAAATTTGAACTAAAACAACAATTCGATTGAAACCAGGCGCATTGGTCGCCCCCTAAACTTCATAAGTCATTGATTTTTGAACCCTTGAAGGGGCAATGGCACAAAAGACCGACGATCCAGTTTCTTGTACGCATATTCCATGAGCCCTGTTACTACGCAACGCCCCGCACGCTATGGTGCCCCTGCTATCGCCCTGCATTGGGTGCTGGGGCTGGCCATCGTGGTCATGCTGGTCGCGGGCTGGTACATGACCGGGCTGCCGTTTTCGCCGCAGCGCCTCAAGCTTTACAACTGGCACAAGTGGGCGGGCATGGCGGTGCTGGCCTTGTCGGTGCTGCGCCTGGTGTGGCGTTTCATTCGCAGACCGCCCGCGTTGCCCGCAGACATGCAGGCGGCCATGCCGCGCTGGCAGCAGCGGGCACAACACGGTACGCACCACCTGATGTACGGCTTGTTCTTCATCGTCCCCTTGCTGGGTTGGGCATATAGCTCCGCGGCGGGTTTTCCGATTGTGTTTCTGGGCTGGCTGCCGTTGCCCGACTTTGTGCCCGTCAGCCCTGAATTGGCAGATGCCCTCAAGCCCTTGCATGGGTTGGCTGCCTATGCATTGGCGCTGCTGGTGGTGCTCCATGTGGCGGCGGCCGTGAAGCATCACTTCATTGACCGTGACGGCTTGATGGCACGCATGCTGCCTGGCCGCGGCTGATGCCCGCCTTCATCCAATAACGCACACAGGATTTTTGAATGACAACCATGGTTTTTTCCCGACACATGGCCTGGGCCCTGGCTGGCGCGGCCTGCCTGGCCACTGGCCCCGCTCTCGCTCAGCAAAAACTGATAGCCGAGAACAGCGAAATCGCCTTTGTCAGCAAGCAAATGGGCGTTCCCGTCGAGGGCCGGTTCAAGAAATTCGACGCACAGGTGGCGTTCGACCCTGCCAAGCCGGCAACGAGCAAGGTGGCTTTCACGGTGGATACCAGTAGCGCCACATTGGGTGTGCGTGAGACGGATGCCGAACTGCCGAAGGCCGTCTGGTTCAATGTGCCCAAGTTCCCTCAGGCCACCTTTGAGTCCACTGCCATCAAGGCGGTGGGCGCTGGCAGGTACGAGGTGGCGGGCAAGCTCAGCATCAAGGGGGCGGTGCATGATGTGCTGGTGCCCGTCACATTGACCCAGGCCGGTGCCAACACCACGGCCGCCGGCAGCTTTGTCATCAAGCGCCTGGCTTTCAAGATTGGCGAAAACGAATGGGCGGATACGTCCATGGTGGCCGATGACGTCCAGGTCAAATTCAAGCTGGCCTTGACCGGCGTGCCGAAACTTTGATTGCGACTTTTTCTCAACACGACTGTTCAAACAACTCTGGAGTACCGATTCATGCGTTCTGCCTTCCTCACCATTGCCGCTGCTGCATTGACCGCCACCGCCGTGCATGCCGAGCCTGCGACCTATGCCATTGACCCGACGCACACCTTTGCCACCTTTGAGATCGGGCACTTTGGCGCCAGCGTGAACCGCGGCCGCTTCGACAAGAAGGAGGGTTCGGTGCAGTTCGACAAGGCTGGCCGGGTGGGCAAGGTGGAGCTGACGTTCCACATCAACTCCATCAATACCGGCACGGCGCAGTTCGACAAACACCTGCAGAGTGCCGAAATTTTTGATGCCGCCAAGTTCCCCACGGCGCAGTTCGTCGGTGACAAGTTCACCTATGAGGGCGACAAGCTCACGGCTGTCTCGGGCAACCTGACGATCAAGGGCAAGACCCAGCCCGTGACCTTCAAGGCCAATCAGTTCGCCTGCTACGACAGCCCCATGCTCAAGCGCGAGGTTTGCGGTGGCGACTTTGAAACCACGATAGATCGCACGGCCTTTGGCGCGGACTATGGCGTGCAGTACGGTTTTCCGAAGAATGTGCGCATCGTGGCGCAGATCGAGGCCATCAAGCAGTAAGTACGGGATTGAGACCGCCTGAAAAAAAGGGCTGGCGCCGCGAGTGGCGCCAGCCCTTTTTGTTGTCAGTAATGGAGCTTACTGATTGCGCGTGGCGCTGTTGACCACGGCCAGGGCGGTCATGTTCAGCACGCGGCGCACGGTGGCAGCGGGCGTGAGGATATGGGCCGACGCCGAGGTGCCCATGAGGACGGGGCCCACGGTCACGCCACCGCTGGTCGTGGTTTTGAGTACGTTGTAGAGAATGTTGGCCGCGTCGATGTTCGGGCAGACCAGCAGGTTCGCTGGGGCGGTGAGCGTGGAATCCTGCAGGTAGGTGTTGCGCACCTTGGGCTCCAGCGCCGCGTCGCCGTGCAGTTCGCCATCGCATTCGATGTCGGGGTGGCGCGCCACGAACAGGTCGCGCGCAGCGCGCATCTTGCGTGCCGAGGCGCGCTTGGACGAGCCAAAGCTGGAGTGCGACAGGAACGCCACCTTCGGCGGGATGCCAAAGCGCTGCACCTCCTGCACGGCGGCCCAGGCGATGTCGGCCAGCTCCTCGGCGGTGGGGTCTTCGTTGACGTAGGTGTCGGTGATGAACAGCGTGCCGTTGTTGGGGGTCATCAGCGCGTTCAGCGCGGCGTATTGTTTGGCGTTCGGGGAGTGGCCCAGGATGTGGTGGATGCGCTCCAGATGCGTCTCGTAGGTGCCGACCAGGCCGCAGATCATGGCATCGGCGTCGCCCAGCTTCACCATCAGCGAGGCGATGATGGTGTTGGAGCGGCGCACGGCGGCCTTGGCCATCTCGGGCGTGGCGCCGTCGCGCTTCATGAGCTGGTAGTAGGTTTCCCAGTACTGGCGAAAGCGCGGGTCGTCCGAGGGGTCGCACACTTCCACATCCTTGCCAGGCTCCATGCGCAGGCCAGCCTTGGCGATGCGCGCGGCAATTACCGCCGGGCGACCGATGAGGATGGGGTGGGCCACGTTGTCGTCAATGGCGAACTGCGCGGCGCGCAGCGCGCGCTCGTCCTCGCCATCGGCGTAGGCAACGCGTTTTTGTGCCTTGGGCAGGGACTTGGCGGCATTGAACACCGGGCGCATCAGCATGCCGGTCTGGTAGACAAAGCGCGTCAGGCTGCTCCTGTAGGCATCCATGTCGGTGATGGGGCGGGAGGCCACACCGGACTCGAGCGCCGCCTGGGCCACGGCGGGGGCGATCTTCAGGATCAGGCGCGAGTCGAATGGCGTGGGGATCAGGTAGTCGGGGCCGAAGGCCAGCTCCTTGCCGGCGTAGGCGTTGGCGACTTCTTCGCTGATGTTTTCCTTGGCCAGCGCGGCGATCTGGCGCACGCAGGCGAGCTTCATGGCCTCGGTGATCTTGGTCGCGCCGCAGTCCAGTGCGCCGCGGAAGATGTAGGGGAAGCACAGGACGTTGTTGACCTGGTTGGGGTAGTCCGAGCGGCCGGTGGCGATGATGCAGTCGGGGCGTACGGCCTTGGCCAGCTCGGGACGGATCTCGGGCTCGGGATTGGCCAGTGCCAGGATGATGGGCTTGTCGGCCATGGTCTTGACCATCTCGGCGGTGAGCACGCCGGGGGCCGAGCAGCCCAGGAATACATCGGCGCCGTTGACCACATCGGCCAGGGTGCGCGCCTCGGTCTTTTGCGCGTAGCGTGCCTTGGAGGCATCCATGCCACCGGGGCGGCCCTCGTAGATCACGCCCTTGGAATCGACCATGAAGACATGCTCGCGCTTCACACCCAGGCCCACCATCACGTCCACGCAGGCAATGGCCGCCGCGCCGGCGCCCGAGACGGCTACCTTGACCTGGTCGATCTGCTTGCCGACCAGCTCCAGGCCGTTGAGCAGGGCGCTGCTGGAGATGATGGCCGTGCCATGCTGGTCGTCATGGAACACGGGGATGTTCATGCGCTTGGACAGCTCCTGCTCGATGTAGAAGCATTCCGGCGCCTTGATGTCCTCCAGGTTGATCCCGCCCAGCGTGGGCTCCAGCGCGGCGACGATCTCGATCATCTTGTCCGGGTCGCGCGCGTCGAGCTCGATGTCGAACACATCCACGCCGGCGAACTTCTTGAACAGACAGCCCTTGCCTTCCATGACCGGCTTGCCGGCCAGCGGGCCTATGTCGCCCAGGCCCAGCACGGCCGTACCGTTGGTGATCACGCCCACCAGGTTGCCGCGCGAGGTGTAGTCAAACGCCTTGCTCGGGTCGGCCTGGATGTCCAGGCAGGGATAGGCCACGCCGGGCGAATAGGCCAGCGACAGGTCGCGCTGGTTGGACAGCGGCTTGGTAGGGGTGACGGAAATCTTGCCCTTGCTGGGGTTGCGGTGGTATTCCAGGGCGGCTTCGCGCAAGGCGACTTCGGCGGCGGACAGTGGCTGGTTCATACGAAATCCAATCAGTAGCAAAGGGACGGCGAATACGGGGCGAACAAGCTTACTGCAAGCGCGCCGGTATCGGCGGTGATTCACGGGTAAATAGTGCGCGACGCGGCGGTCGGCTCATACGCGCTGCGCGGGGCTCCGGGCCCCGCGCTGCATGGCCCTGTGCGGGCCGGGTCTGGCGTTGGGCGGTCAGTGCGCCTCGGCCTGCTTGGCGGCCTCGATGGCGGCGCGGGCGTCATGCTTGGCGCCATTGAAGAACACGTTCAGCGCCACGGCGGCCAGCGAGGACAGCAGGATGCCGGACTCGATCAGCGGGTGGATGGAATGCGGCATCCACTGGCGGAAGTTGGGCGCCACCAGCGGGATCATGCCCACGCCGATGGAGACGGCGACGATCATGGCGTTGTTGCGGTTGTGCTGGAAGTCCACCTTGGACAGGATGCGTATGCCGGTGGCGGCGACCATGCCGAACATCACCAGGCCGGCGCCGCCGAGCACCACGGTGGGCAGGGATTCGACCAGCGCCGCCATCTTGGGCAGCACGCCGAGAATGATCAGGATCACGCCACCGGCCACGCAGACCCAGCGGCTCTTGACGCCGGTGACCGCCACCAGGCCCACGTTCTGCGAGAAGCTGGTGTAGGGGAAGGTGTTGAAGATGCCGCCGATCAGTGTGCCCAGGCCATCGGTGCGCAGGCCGCGCTTGAGGTCTTCCTGCGAGATTTCCTTGTCGGTCATCTCGCCCAGGGCCAGGAACATGCCGGTGGATTCGATCATGACCACGATCATCACCAGGGTCATGGTCAGGATCAGGATGGGGTCGAAGACCGGCATGGCGATCTGGAACGGCAGCACGATGTCGAACCACTGCGCCTTGCCCACCTTGTGAAAGTCCATCAGGCCCATCGCGGCAGTGATGACGCCGCCCGCAGCAATGCCCAACAGCACCGAGATATTGGCCCAGAAGCCCTTGCCAAAGCGCGCGATGAGCAAGATGGTGAGCAGCACGATGCCGGAGATGCCCACGCCGGTCAGGTCGGCGTACTTGGGGTTGGGAATGGTGGGCACGATGGCAAAGCCCTTGGGCACCGGAGCCAGGGACGAGCCCGGCGCGCCGGCGGCGGCCTGGGCCTCGGCCAGCCATTTCAGGTGTTCCGGGTTGGGCACGGAGGGCGCAGTGGGGCCGACCGGGTTGCCAAAGATCCAGTTGATGCCGACGCGCATCAGGCTGATGCCGATGACCGCGATGATGGTGCCGGTGACCACCGGCGGAAAGAAGCGCAGCATGCGGCTCATCATGGGCGCGATCAGGATGGAGACCACGCCCGCGCCTATCACCGCGCCAAAGATCAGGCCCGCCCCGGCATGGCCGCCGGTGGCCTGCGCCATCGACACCATGGGCGCGACGGCGGCAAAGGTCACGCCCATCATCACCGGCAGCTTGATGCCAAACCACTGCGTGGCCCCCCAGGCCTGGATCAGTGTCACCAGGCCGCAGACGAACAGGTCGGCGGAGATCAGGTGCGCCACCTGTTCGGGCGGCAGGTTCAGCGCGCGTCCGACGATCAGCGGCACGGCGACGGCGCCGGCGTACATCACCAGCACATGTTGCAAACCCAGGGCCGTGAGGCGACCCAGGGGTAATGTCTCATCGACGGGGTGGACTGCGGTGGTCATGGGGGGCTGTCTCCAGGAATATGGGCGGGCTCAAGGGCTGATGGATGTGCTTGCATACGCGCGCGTCAGGTGGTAAGCGCTTTCGTATGGAAAAAGTGTATACACCCTATAAGCATTGTTGATTCGGTAGTAACCCGAAAGGCCGGCGTTCAAACCCCGGCTGTAGCTGCGGAGGGCACGGTTTGTTGCAACAAAAAAGCCCGCTGCAGCAGCGGGCTTGGTAATTGCGGATGGATAGCTGATCAGGCCATCAAGTCATGCAGCGCCCGTGCCACGACCTTGGTGGCGCGGCGCAGGTCTTCCAGCTGTACGCGCTCGTCGGCCCGCTTGGCGTGGCTCTCCAGCACGGTGCGCGGGCCGGCGCCGTAGATCACGCCGGGAATGCCGCGCTCCACGTACAGGCGCACGTCGGTGTACAGCGGCGTGCCCACGGCGGCGGGCTTTTCGCCAAACACCGCCTCGCCATGCTTCTGGATGGCGTCCACCAGCGGCGCGTTGCCGGGCAGCGGCGTCATGGCGTTGGCCAGCAGGATGCGCCTGATGTCGGTGCGCACGGCGTCCTGGCCCTGGTAGTCGCGCTGCTGGTTGAAGTCCTGCACCGCCTTGGCGATGACGGCGTGGATGCTGGCCTCGACCTCGGCCGGGTTTTCCTCGGGGATCATGCGGCGGTCGATCTTCAGCACCACCTTGCCGGGAATCACGTTGGTGTTGGTGCCGCCCTCGATGCGGCCGATGTTCAGGTAGGGGTGCTTGATGCCGGCGACCTTGGACGTGACCTGCTGGTACTTCACGTTCTCGGCGTACAGCGCATTCATGATGGCCGTGGCGCCCTGCAGCGCGTCGACGCCCGTGTGCGGCACCGCGGCGTGGGCCATCTTGCCGTGCACCGTGACTTCCATCTGCAGGCAGCCGTTGTGTGCGGTGACGACCTCGTAGCTGAAGCCTGCGGCGATCATCAGGTCCGGCTTGGTCAGGCCTTGCTCCAGCAGCCAGCCGGGGCCGAGCAGGCCGCCAAACTCCTCGTCGTAGGTGAAGTGCAGCTCGATCGTGCCCTTGGTGGGCCTGGCCACGGCCTCGAGCGCGCGCACGGCGAAGGTGAAGGTGGAGAAGTCGCTCTTGCTCACGGCGGTGGCGCGGCCGTACATGGCGCCATCGACAATCTCGGCGCCGTAGGGGTCGTGGCTCCAGCCCTCGCCCGGGGGCACCACGTCGCCATGGGCGTTCAGCGCCACGGTGCGGCCACCGTTGCCGTAGGGGCGGCGCACGATGAGATTGGTGATCGACTCCATGCCATAGGCCTGCACCTCGGCCTGGGGCACGACATGTTTCTCGGCCTCGAAGCCGTAGTCTTTGATGAGTTCGGCGGTGCGTTCGGCGTGCGGCGCGTTGTTGCCCGGTGGCGTGTCGGTGGGCACGCGCACCAGGGCCTGCAGGAACTGCACCTGCTCGTCGAAATGCTGGTCTATCCAGGCGTCCAGTTGTTGGTAGTTGCTCATGGGGACTGCTTTCTTCAGGCCTCTTGGGCCAGTTGGTTCAAGACATGGGTGAAGGCATCGACGGCCAGCTGCATGTCGTCGCTGGTCGTCGCCTCCAGCGGGTTGTGGCTGATGCCGCTGTTGATGCCGCGCGTGAACAGCATGGCCTGGGGCATGAGCTCGTGCAGCTTCATGGCGTCATGGCCGGCGCCGCTGGGCATGCGATACAGCGGCACGCCCAGGGCGGCGACGGCCTTTTCCCAGCGCTGCTGCCACTCGGGCGCGCTGGGCGCGGCGGCCGCGCGCATGGTTTCCTCCAGGCTGTAATGCACGAAGCGGCGCGCGCAGATGGCCTGCAGCTCGGCCTCTATGTCGTGCACCAGGCGGTCGCGCTGCGCGTTGGTGGGTGCGCGCAGATCCAGGCTGAAGCGGCAGCGCCCCGGCACCACGTTGATGGAGCCGCTGGGCACCTCCAGCTGGCCCACGGTGCCGACGCTGTCGCCGTCCTGGGCGGCGCGCTTTTCCACGTAGAGAATCAATTCGGCCACGGCGGCGGCGGCGTCGCGGCGCCGATCCATGGGCGTGGTGCCGGCGTGGCTGGCCATGCCGCACACCTCGCCGACGAAGCGCACGCTGCCGTTGATGGAGGTGACCACGCCCAGCGGGATGTCCAGCTCGTTGAGCACCGGGCCCTGCTCGATATGCACCTCGACAAAACCCAGGTAGTTGGCGGCCTCGCGCTTCAGCTTGGGGATGTCGTCCACGCACAGGCCGGCGTGCTGCATGGCCTGGCGCATGGTGATGCCGTCGGCGTCCTTCTGCTCCAGCCATTCGGCGCGGAAGTCGCCAACCAGCGCGCCCGAGCCCAGGAAGGTGGCCTTGTAGCGCTGGCCTTCTTCCTCGGCAAAGCCCACCACCTCGATGCCGAAGGGCAGGCGGCGGCCGGCGCGGTGCAGCTCGCGCACGCAGGCCATGGGCACGAAGATGCCGAGGCGCCCGTCGTACTTGCCGCCGTTCCTCACGGTGTCGTAGTGCGATCCGGTGAGCAGGTATTTGGCATCGGGCTGGGCGCCGTGGTAGCGGCCCACCACGTTGCCCACGGCGTCGATCTCGACCTCATCGAAGCCGCAATCGCGCATCCAGTGGCTGATGCGCTGGGCGCAGGCGCGGTGCGCGTCGGTCAGGTAGGTGACGGTCAGCTGGCCCTTCTCCGCGTAGCCTGGGTCGCTGTGCGTGCTGAGTTTTTCCTGCCAGTCCCAGACATCGTTGCCCAGCGTGGGGGCAAAGCCGAACTTGTCGTTCAGGCGGATCTCGACGATGCGGTGGATGTTGCGCAGCGCCTCGGCCAGCTCGAAATCGACCGGGTTCTCCAGCCGGCGCGCAAAGGTGTCGATGATTTCCTGCTTCGGCAAGCCTAGGCCGCGCGGGCCGCGCACGGCCAGGATGAAGGGGAAGCCGTGGCGCGCGTTGTAGTCGCTGTTGAGCTGCTGGATGCGGGCGAACTCTTCGGGCGTGCAGTCGGTCAGGCCGGCCTTGCTTTGCTCGTTGGTCGATTCCGCCGTCAGCGTCTTGCTGACCATGGCCTTGCCCGCCAGCTCCGGGTGGGCGCGCACCAGGGCCAGCTGCGCCTCGCGCCGGGCGGCGGCCAGCACCCGCACCATGGCGTGCTTGAGATGGGCGAGCGACGTGAAGGGGCGCTGCGCCAGCGCCTGCTCGGCGATCCAGGGCGTGTGCTCGTACAGGCCGTCGAGCATTTGCGTGGCCTCGGGCAAGGGCGCGCGGTTCAGTTGTTCCAGGGTCAAAGCCACGGTGTCTCCTATAAAAATGATAGCTGTCAGCGCTTGATGGATAAGCGCTAGAGCCTGTTTTCTTTACAAGATTGGTGCGGGAAAGCGCTCTTTCCAGTGGCGCGCGATGTCGATGCGCCGGCAGATCCAGACCTTGTTGTGGCCCTGGATATGGTCCAGAAAGCGCTGCAGCGCGGTGATGCGTCCGGGCTTGCCCAGCAGGCGGCAGTGCATGCCTATGCTCATCATCTTGGGCGCGTTGTCGCCGGCCGGGTCGCCTTCGGCATACAGGGCGTCGAAGCTGTCCTTCATGTACTGAAAGAACGGGTCGGCGTGCGAGTAGCCCTGGGGCAGCGCAAAGCGCATGTCGTTCACGTCCAGCGTGTAGGGCACGATGAGTTGGTGCGCGGCGCTGCCGTCGGTCTTCTGGACCTTCATCCAGAACGGCAGGTCGTCGCCGTAGTAGTCGCTGTCGTACTCGAAGCCGCCATGGTCGGCCACCAGGCGGCGCGTGCGCGGGCTGTCGCGGCCCGTGTACCAGCCCAGCGGGCGGCTGCCGGTCAGACCCTGGATGATCTGCATGGCCTCCGCCATGTGGGCGCGCTCCACCTCCTCGGGCACGCCCTGGTAGTGGATCCATTTGAGGCCATGGCAGGCGATCTCGTGGCCCAGCTCGGTGAACGCGGCCGTCACATCGCGGTGTCTTTGCAGCGCCGTGGCGACGCCAAAGACGGTGAGCGGCAGGCCGCGGCGCTCGAACTCGCGCAGGATGCGCCACACGCCGGCACGCGAGCCGTATTCGTAGATGCCCTCCATGCTCATGTGGCGCTCGGGGTAGGCGGCCGGGTTGAACATTTCGGACAAAAACTGCTCGCTGGCGGCGTCGCCATGCAGCACGCAGTTCTCGCCGCCTTCCTCGTAGTTGAGGACAAACTGCACGGCCACGCGCGCCTGGCCCGGCCACTGGGGCTGCGGGGGCGTGCGGCCGTAGCCGATCAGGTCGCGGGGGTAGGGGGCAGTGGCGTCGTAGGTCATGGTGTTGGAGCGTGCTGCAGTTCTCAGGCAGAAAGGGCCATGGAAAGGTCGCTGGTCGGAACGTCGCGGTCGAAGGTCAGGCCCGCCTCGACGTTGTCCAGGTGCTGGCGCATGAGCTGCACGGCATGGTCGGCGTCGCCGCCGGCCAGCGCCTCGACGATGTCGGCATGCTCGTCGTGCGAATGCTCGGCGGCCACGTTGGACTGGTACATCAGCGTGATCAGGGCGCAGCGTGAGATCAGTTCGCCCAGCAGCTGGGCCAGCACCTCGTTGCCCATGAGCTCGGCCATGCGCACATGAAAGTCGCCCAGCAGCTCGGTGCGCTGGCCTACGTCCTCGCGCTCCATGGCCTTTTTCTCGGCGGCCACATGCTGGCGCAGGCTGCGGATCTTGGCCGGCGTGCTCTGGGCCATGAAGGCGCGCACCATCTCGGCCTCCAGCATGCGGCGCACGGCGAATACCTGGCGCGCCTCAGCCACCGAGGGCGTGGCCACGAATGCGCCGCGCGCCGGCTCCAGCTTGATGAGCCGGTTTTGCGACAGTTGGAACAAGGCCTGGCGCACCAGCGTGCGCGAGACGCCAAAGTGATCCGCCAGCTTTTGCTCGGCCAGCTTGGTGCCGGGCAACAGGCGGTGCTCCACGATGGCGCGGGTCAGGTTCTCGACGATGAAACTGGTGGTGGAGGTTTCCATGCACGCCATCATAGCCTTTGGCGACAGGAGTTGTATACAGTTTTTGTGGACGAATAAGGGAAAGTACGCCACCATTCAACCTTGAACCCGGCAATGCACTCATACAGGAGACAGCGCGCATGACCACAACCCCGTCCCGGCCCCTGCAGGATCCCCAGGCCTTCTTGCTCGATCTGTACCGCGTGGCGGTGCAGCGCGCCCAACCTCTGCACAGCATGGGTCAGCATCTACCGCCGCCTCCCAAGGGCCGTACCGTGGTGCTGGGCGCCGGCAAGGCCGGCGGTTCGATGTGCCAGGCGCTTGAAGCGCTGTGGCCGCAGGAGGCGCCGCTGTCCGGCCTGGTGGTTACGCGCTACCACCATATTCCGCCGCGCCCCGAGGGGCTGGCGCAGCGTATCGAACTCGTTGAGGCCGCTCACCCCGTGCCGGATGCCGCCGGCTTGCTGGCTGCCGAGCGCATGCTGGCGCTGACGCAAGGGCTGACCGAGGACGATCTGGTGCTGTGCCTGATCTCTGGCGGCGGCTCGGCCCTCTTGACCCTGCCGGCCGAGGGTCTGGATCTGGCAGAGAAGCAGCGCATCAACCAGGCCTTGCTGGAAAGCGGCGCCGCCATTGGCGAGATGAACTGTGTGCGCAAGCATCTCTCGCGCATCAAGGGCGGCCGCCTGGCCGCCGCCTGCCACCCGGCCCGGGTGGTCACGCTGACCATCAGCGACGTGCCGGGCGACGACCCCTCCATCATCGCCAGCGGGCCCACGGTGGCCGATGCCTCAACCTGCGCCGACGCGCTGGCAATTCTGCAGCGCTACCAAATTGCCGTGCCCGATGCCGTGCGCGCCGCGCTGCAGGCTGGCGCGCTGGAAACCCCGAAGCCCGGTGACGCGCGCTTTGCCGGTCACCAGGTGCACCTGATCGCCACGCCCCAGCAGTCACTGCAGGCCGCGGCCCGGGCGGCGCAGGCCGCGGGCATTGCGGCGCATATCCTGTCCGACGAGATCGAGGGCGAGTCGCGCGAGGTGGGCAAGGTGCATGCGGCGCTGGCGCGCGCCGTGGCCCGGCGCGATGAGCCGTTTGCGCGGCCCTGCGTGATTCTTTCGGGCGGGGAAACCACGGTCACGATACGCCCCAGGCAGCCCGGCGCCGCCAAGGGGCGCGGCGGGCGTGCCGGCGAGTTCTGCCTGGGCCTGGCCCAGGCGCTGCAGGGGCAGGAGGGTGTCTGGGCGCTGGCGGCCGACACCGACGGCATAGACGGCGTGGAGGACAACGCGGGCGCCCGCGTGGCACCCGACACCCTGGCGCGCGCGGCACAAAACGGCCAGCGCATCGGCGACCACCTGGATCGCAACGATGCCTATGGCTTTTTCGAACCTCTGGGCGATCTGGTGTTCACCGGGCCTACGAACACCAATGTGAACGACTTTCGCGCCATCCTGGTGTTGTAGGCGCCCAGGGACGCTTGCCGTCCCCGGGCTGCTTCATCAGTGTGCAGCGGCGCTGGCGGCGCCCACGCCGGTCTGCGCGCGCACGTACTGGTCATCAAATGCCGCACGCTCCTTGTCGGCCTGGGCGCTGCTGTCCAGCCTGGAGAAGACATAGATCGCCAGGAAGGCCAGCGGCATGGCAAACAGCGCCGGCTGGGTGTAGGGGAAGAGCGCGGCCTTGTTGCCCAGCACATCCACCCACACCGACTTGGAGAACAGCACGAACAGCACCGAGCTGATGAGACCCGTGTAGCCGCCCACCAGCGCGCCGCGCGTGGTCAGGCCCTTCCAGTACATGGACATCAGCAGGACGGGGAAGTTGGCGCAGGAGGCCACGCCAAAGGCCAGCGCCACCATGAAGGCCACGTTCATCTTCTCGAACGCCATGCCCAGCAGCACGGCGACCACGCCCAGGCCCAGGGTGGCCATCTTGGAGACGCGGATTTCCTTGGCCTCGCTCGCCTGGCCCTTCATGATCACGCGGGCATACAGGTCGTGCGAGATGGCCGAGGCACCTGCCAGCGCCAGGCCCGCCACCACCGCCAGGATGGTGGCAAAGGCCACGGCCGACAAAAAGCCCAGCAGCAGGTTGCCGCCCGCGGCCTTGGCCAGGTGCAGGGCCACCATGTTGCCGCCGCCAATCAGCTTGCCGCCGACCACGCCGCCCTCGAAGAAGTCGGGATTGGTGCCCACCAGCACGATGGCGCACAGGCCCATGATGGCGATCACGTTGAAGAAGAAGGCGATGATGCCGGAGGCATAGAACACCGACTTGCGCGCCTCCTGCGCGTTGGTCACGGTGAAGAAGCGCATCAGGATATGCGGCAGGCCGGCGATGCCGAACATCAGGCCCAGGCCCATGGACAGGGCCGTCACCGGGTCGGCCAGCAGCTTGCCGGGCGAGAGCATGTTGGCGCCCAGCTTGTGCACCTCCATGGTCTTGGTCAGCAGGGTGTCCAGGCTGAAGCCGAACTGGGAGAAGGCCAGCAGCATGATGGCCGTGCCGCCCGCCAGCAGCATGCAGGCCTTGATGATCTGCACCCAGGTGGTGGCGACCATGCCGCCGAAGATCACATACACCATCATCAGCACGCCGACGACCACCAGGGCCACGTTGTAGTCCAGGCCGAACAGCAGCTTGATGAGCTGGCCGGCGCCGACCATCTGCGCCACCAGGTAAAAGCACACCACGGTCAGCGAGCTGACGGCCGCCATGGTGCGCACCGGGCCCTGGGAGAGGCGGTAGGCGGTGATGTCGGCAAAGGTGAACTTGCCCAGGTTGCGCAGGCGCTCGGCCATCAAGAACAAAATGATGGGCCAGCCGACGAAGAAGGCCACCATGTAGATGTAGCCATCGACACCGTCGCCATAGATCATGGCCGTCAGGCCCAGCAGCGTGGCCGCCGACATGAAGTCGCCGGCAATCGCCAGGCCGTTTTGCTTGCCGGTGATGCCGCCGCCGGCGGTGTAGAAGTCGGACGCCGACTTGGAGCGGCCGGCCGCCCAGTAGGTGATGCCCAGCGTCATCAGCACGAAGACGAAGAACATGCCAATGGCGTGCCAGTTCAGCGGCTGCTTTTGTGTGGCGCCCAGGTCTGGGGCGGCGATGGCCAGTGCCGGCAGCAGCAAGGACAGGGCCGCAGCGCTGCGGCAGGCGAGAGAAATAGGGCGCTGCATCATGCTGTCTTCCTCATGGCGTCGGCGACGATCTGGGCGTTGCGCGCATCAAAGTCGCTGTTGGCGCGGCGCACATAGACCCAGGTCAGGGCGCAGAAGAACACAAACTGGGTAAAGCCCAGGGCAATGCCCAGCGTCAGATTGCTGCCCTCGAACAGGCGCAGCGCAATCACTTGCGGCTGGAAGGCCACCAGCAGCACAAAGCCAAAGAACACGGCAATCACCAGCAAGGCCAGCGTCGTGGCAAAGCGCGCCCGCTCGCGCACCAACTGCGCGTAGCGCGGGTCGCGCTTGATGTTTTCATACAAGGGGTTGGACATAAACCTGACTCCATCAATGGCATCGGCTGCGCACGAAATTGTGCAGTGCAGCATTGACGCGCGGATTCTAGGAAGCACGCCTGTAGCAAGACTTACAACGCAGTGGACTGGTAGGAGAACGAGTCGGGCGCGCTTGTGTAGTCCCAGGTGTCATCCGCCCTTGGGTAGTTGTTCCCACCAGGTGCTACCGAAGCGTCCCTGCAGGAAGGCGATGAAGGCCTGCACCTTCTGCGGCACCAGGCGTGGCGAGGGGTAGACGGCGTGAATCTCCTGCTCGGGCAGGCGGCAGGTCTTGAGCACCTCGACCACGCGTCCCGCCGCCAGCGAGTCATGGGCCACATACCAGGGCAGGGCGGCGATGCCCATGTGCGCGCGTGCCGCGGCCAGCAGGGCCGAGAGATTGTTCGAGCGCAGTCGTCCGCTGACGGGCACGGATACCGCCTCGCCGCTGGCATTGCGCAGGCGCCAGACGTCATTGCCCTGCACGCTGCTGTAGATCAGCGTGGCGTGCTCCTTCAGATCCGAGGGGCGGCGCGGCGTGCCGTGCTTCTTCAGGTAGTGGGGCGAGGCCACCAGCACCCAGGGGTTCACGCCCAGGGTGCGTGCGCCCAGCGTGGAGTCGGCCAGTTTGCCCAGGCGCAGCGCCACGTCTATGCCGTTGGCCACCAGGTCGGTGTAGCGGTCCTCGAAGCTCAGGTCCACCTCGACCCGGGGGTTGTGCTGCATGAAGTCGAGCGCCAGCGGGATCACCACGCGCCGCCCGAAGGCCACCGAGCTGCCTATGCGCAGCTGGCCCTGCACCTGGTGCTGGCGCACCTGGACCACGTTCTCGGCCTCGGCCACGTCGCTGACGATGGCCTTGCATTTCTCGTAGTACAGCGTGCCCGGTTCGGTCAGGCTCACGCCGCGCGTGTTGCGGTTCAAAAGGCGCACCTTGAGCCGCGCCTCCATGGCCGCGACCTGCTTGGTCACGGTGGGCTGGGTGGTGGCGAATTCGCGTGCCACCTGGGTAAAGCTGCCGGTCTCCACCACCCGCACAAACATGTGCATGGCGTCCAGTCTGTCCATTGCATCTTCCTTGTTTATTCCAACGCGGAATAAATTCTATGGTCTCCCGTGGCCTTCCGCCATGGTGCCGGTTTGCCTAAAGTTGCACCCACTTCAAGGAGATAGGCCATGGCCAAAATGAAAGCGATCGAAGCCGCCGTCAAGGTGCTCGAAAAAGAGGGTGTCAGCGTCACGTTCGGCGTGCCCGGTGCCGCCATCAATCCGTTGTACGCGGCGATGAAGGAGCATGGCGGCATAGGCCATATCCTGGCGCGGCATGTGGAAGGCGCCAGCCACATGGCCGAGGGCTATACCCGTGCCGTGGCCGGCAACATCGGCGTCTGCATAGGCACCAGCGGCCCGGCCGGCACCGACATGATCACCGGCCTGTACTCGGCCAGCGCGGACTCGATTCCCATCCTGTGCATCACCGGCCAGGCGCCGCGTGCCCGCCTGCACAAGGAGGACTTCCAGGCGGTGGACATCGCCACGATCGCCAAGCCGGTCACCAAGTGGGCCACCACGGTGCTGGAGCCGGCCCAGGTGCCGCGCGCCTTCCAGCAGGCCTTTCATTTGATGCGCTCGGGCCGCCCCGGCCCGGTGCTGATCGACCTGCCCATCGACGTGCAGCTGGCCGAGATCGAATTCGACATCGACACCTACGAGCCGCTGCCCGCCTACAAGCCGGCCGCATCGCGCAAGCAGGCCGAAAAGGCCATAGCGATGCTCAACGAGTCCGAGCGCCCGCTGCTCGTTTCCGGCGGCGGCGTGATCAACGCCGATGCATCCGAGCTGCTGGTCGAGCTGGCCGAAATCCTGAATGTGCCGGTGATCCCCACGCTGATGGGTTGGGGCAGCATCCCCGACGACCACCCGCTGATGGCCGGTATGTGCGGCCTGCAGACCAGCCACCGCTATGGCAATGCGACCATGCTGTCGTCGGACTTCGTGTTCGGCATTGGCAACCGCTGGGCGAATCGCCACACGGGTTCGGTCGATGTCTACACCAAGGGGCGCAAGTTCATCCATGTGGACATCGAGCCGACGCAGATCGGCCGCGTGTTCGCGCCCGACTATGGCATCGTCTCCGACGCCAAGGCCGCCCTGGAGCAGTTCGTTGCCGTGGCCAGGGAATGGCAGGCCGCAGGCAGGCTCAAGGATCGGAGTAGCTGGGTGGCCGAATGCCAGGGGCGCAAGAGCAGCGTGGAATACCTGCGCAAGACCCACTACGACAACGTGCCGATGAAGCCGCACCGCGTCTACCAGTGCATGAACCGCAACCTGCCCAAGGACACGACCTATGTCTCCACCATAGGCCTGTCGCAGATTGCCGGCGCGCAGTTTCTGCATGTCTACCAGCCACGCCACTGGATCAACTGCGGCCAGGCCGGCCCGCTGGGCTGGACCACGCCCGCCGCCCTGGGCGTGCGCGTGGCCGACCCCACGCGCAAGATCGTGGCCTTGTCGGGCGACTACGACTTCCAGTTCATGATCGAGGAACTGGCCGTGGGCGCGCAGTTCAAGCTGCCCTACGTGCACGTGCTGGTCAACAACAGCTACCTGGGCCTGATCCGCCAGGCGCAGCGCGCCTTCAGCATCGACTACTGCGTGCAGCTGGCGTTTGACAACATCAACATGGAAGAGGGCGATGCCGCTCGCGGCTACGGCGTCGACCATGTGAAGGTGGTCGAGGGCCTGGGCTGCAAGGCGATTCGCGTGCACCGCCCCGAGGACTTTGCCGCCGCCATGACCCAGGCCGAGGCCTGGATGGCCGAGCACCAGACGCCCGTGGTCATCGAATGCATCCTGGAACGGGTGACGAATATCTCCATGGGTGCCGAGATCGACAATGTGGTCGAGTTCGAGGAGCTGGCCCTGAGCGGCGCCGACGTGCCCAGCGCGCTGGCCATGCTCGATTGACGTATTTTTTTGACTGGAGACCCGATATGCCCCGTTTTGCCGCCAACCTCAGCATGCTGTTCACCGAGGTGCCCTTCCTCGATCGCTTCGAGCGCGCCGCCCAGGCCGGCTTTGAAGCCGTGGAGTTCCTCTTCCCCTACGCCCACACGGTCGAGGAGATCAAGGAGCGCCTGGATGCCACCGGCCTGCAGATCGTGCTGCACAACCTGCCCGCGGGCGACTGGGATGCCGGCGAGCGCGGCATCGCCTGCGACCCGCAGCGCGTGGATGAATTCCGTGCCGGCGTGGCCAAGGCCGTGACCTATGCCCACGCCCTGGGCGTGCCGCAGCTCAACTGCCTGGCCGGCAAGGCCCCGACCGGCGTGGACGCCGCCGTGCTGCGCCGTACCTTTGTCGAGAACCTGCGCTTTGCCGCCGCCGCGCTGAAGATGGCCAAGCTGCGCCTGCTGATCGAGCCCATCAACCCCTTCGACATTCCGGGCTTCTACCTGAACCGCACGGATCAGGCGATTGCCATCCTCGACGAGGTGGGCGCCGACAACGCCTTCGTGCAGTACGACATCTACCACGCCCAGCGCGTGGAGGGCGAGCTGGCCGCCACGCTGCAGAAGAACCTGGCGCGCATCGCCCATGTGCAGCTGGCCGACAACCCCGGCCGCAACGAGCCCGGCAGCGGCGAGATCAACTACCCCTTCCTGTTCGCGCACCTCGATCGCATCGGTTACGCCGGCTGGGTGGGCTGCGAGTACAAGCCCGCCCAGGGTACCGAGGCCGGCCTGGGGTGGCTGGAAAAATTGGCAGGAAAAAAGGCTCTAGCGCCCGCCTGATAAGCGCAAGCAGCTATATATTTTGATTATTCCAAGAGACAAGGAGAAAACCACATGACCTCATCCCCCCTCAAGCTCGGTTTCATCGGCCTGGGCATCATGGGCGCGCCCATGTGTGGCCACCTGATCGCCGCCGGCCACCAGCTGTTCATCCACACCCGCAGCAAGCTGCCCGCGGCGCTGGCCGAGAGCAGCGCCACGCAATGCACCACGGCGCGCGGCGTGGCCGAGCGCGCCGACATCGTCTTTCTGATGCTGCCCGACACCCCTGACGTGGAGGCCGTGCTGTTCGCCGAGGATGGCGTGGCGGCGGGCCTGAAGGGCAGCGCGGCCAAGGTGGTGGTGGACATGTCCTCCATCTCCCCCGTGGCCACCAAGGATTTCGCCAAGCGCATCGAGGCCGTGGGCGCGCAGTACCTGGACGCCCCGGTCTCGGGCGGCGAGGTGGGCGCCAAGAACGCCACCCTGTCCATCATGGTTGGCGGGCCCGATGCCGTGTTCGAGCGCGTCAAGCCGCTGTTCGAGAAGATGGGCAAGAACATCACCCTGGTCGGCGGCAATGGCGACGGCCAGACCGCCAAGGTGGCCAACCAGATCATCGTCGCGCTGAACATCGAGGCCGTGGCCGAGGCGCTGCTGTTTGCGTCCCGCGCCGGCGCCGACCCGGCGCGCGTGCGCGAGGCCCTGCTGGGCGGCTTTGCCTCGTCCAAGATCCTGGAGGTGCATGCCGAGCGCATGATCAAGCGCACCTTTGATCCGGGCTTCCGCATCGCCCTGCACCAGAAGGACCTGAACCTGGCCCTGTCCAGCGCACGCCAGCTCGGCGTCTCGCTGCCCAATACCGCCCAGGCGCAGGAGCTGTTCAACAGCTGCGTGGCCCATGGCGGCGCGGCCTGGGACCATTCCGGCATGGTGCGCGCTTTGGAGAAGATGGCGAATTTCGAGGTCGGCCAGAAGGCGCCGGCCTGATTCCCAACTGACGCAAAAAAAGGCCGCGCCCGGTGGGTGCGGCCTTTGTGCTGGGCGCGCCTCGCCTCAATAGCCCAGCGTCTGCCCGTCCGGGTTGCGCGGGTCGGACGCGCCATACAGCATGCCGTCCCGGATCTGAATGGTCTGCGTGCGGCCCATGGAGGGTTTCACGGCCACGTTGTGCCCCCATTGGCGCAGCAGCGCCAGCGTGTCGGCGCTGAAGCCCTTTTCTATGCGCAGCTCGTCGGGCGTCCACTGGTGGTGAAAGCGCGGCGTGGCGGCGGCCTCTGCCGGGTTCATGCCGAAGTCAATGGTGTTGACGACGGTCTGCAGCACCGTGGTGATGATGCGCGCGCCGCCGGGGCTGCCGGTGACCAGGGTGGGCTTGCCGTCCTTGAGCACCAGCGTGGGCGTCATCGACGACAGCGGGCGCTTGCCGGCGGCCACGGCGTTGGCCTCGCCGCCCACCAGGCCATAGGCGTTGGCCACGCCGGGCTTGGCCGAGAAGTCGTCCATTTCGTTGTTCAGCATGATGCCCGTGCCCTTGGCGACGATGCCGCTGCCGAAGTTGGTGTTCAGCGTATAGGTCACGGCCACGGCGTTGCCGGCCTTGTCCACCACCGAGTAATGCGTGGTCTGGTCGCTCTCATACGGCTGGGGCTTGCCGGGCTTGATGTCCTTTGCGCTGCGCGCCTGCGTGGCGTTGATGCCGGCGGCCAGCTGATCGGCGTAGCGCTTGGAGATCAGGCCCTTGAGCGGCACCTTCACGAAGTCCGGGTCGCCCAGGTATTCGGCGCGGTCGGCATAGGCCAGCTTCATGCCCTCGGCCATGTGGTGCATGCTTTTCGCGCTGTTCACGCCCCATTGGTTCATGGGCCAGCGCTCCATCATGTTCAGGATCTGGATCAGGTGCGCGCCGCCAGATGACGGCGGCGGCATGGTCACGATCTGGTAGCCGCGGTAGCTGCCGCGCACGGGCTCGCGCTCCACCACCTTGTAGTTCTTCAGGTCCTGCAGCGACAGCGCGCCGGCGTGCGGGGCCATCTCGGCGGCTATTTTCTGGGCGATGGCGCCCTCGTAGAAGGCCTTGGCGCCCTGCTCGCCAATCAGCCGCAGCGACTGCGCCAGGTCTTTTTGCACCAGGGCATCACCGCGCTTGAGTGGCGCGCCGTTCTTCCAGAAGATGGCCTGGGTGGCGGGCCAGCGGCCCATGGTCTTCTGTTCCTGCTGCAGGATCTTGGCCAGGGTCTCGCTGACCGGGAAGCCCTTGTCCGCCAGCGCCGCGGCCGGCGCCACCACCTTGGACAGCGGCAGCGTGCCCCAGCGCTTCAGGGCATGCTCCATGCCGGCCACCGTGCCGGGCACGCCCACGGCGTAGTGGGTGTAGAGCGACTTGCCGTCTATCACCTTGCCCTGGGCGTCCAGATACATGTCGCGCGTGGCCTTGGAGGGCGCGACCTCGCGGAAGTCCAGCGCCACGCTTTTGCCCGTCTTCGCGTCGTGCACCATCATGAAACCGCCGCCGCCGATGTTGCCGGCGTTCGGCAGGGCCACGGCCAGCGCAAAGCCCATGGCCACGGCGGCATCGACGGCGTTGCCGCCGCTCTTCAGGATGTCCAGGCCGATGCGCGAGGCCAATTCCTGCTCGCTGGCCACCATGCCGTTGCTGGCGACCACCGGATGGAAGATGTCCATGTCGAAGTCATACGCCGCAGCGGCAGCCTGCGCTGCGCCGGGCTGGGCCGTGGCGGCTGCCGATGGCTGCTGCGGCGTGCTGCCGCAGCCGGCCAGGCCGAAAAGAGCCAGCGCCAGGCTGGCAGCCAGTAGGGTGGGGCGAAGCTGCATCGATGTCTCCTTGGATGTGAAGGGTCGCAGGGTAAACGCCCAAGCGAAACCTGGCAACAGCGTACAAAAAATGTATACACTTTGGCGGCGCACACGATATGCGTTGTTCATGCTTCAGGAGACACACCATGGGCCTCAGCACCCACGTTCTAGACACCATGCATGGTTGCCCGGCTGCGGGCATGGCCGTTGCGCTGTATGCCACCCAGGGCGACCAGGCCACCCTGCTCAAGAGCCTGGTGCTCAACCACGATGGGCGCACCGATGCGCCGCTGTTCGACAACCACAGCCTGAAGGCCGGTACCTATCGCCTGACCTTTGATGTGGCGGGCTACTTCAAGGCGCGCGGCGTGCAGCTGCCCGAGCCCAATTTTCTGAACCAGGTCAGCCTGGACTTTGGCGTGGCCCATACCGACCAGCATTACCACGTGCCGCTGCTGGTCAGCCCGTGGAGCTACTCGACCTACCGCGGCTCGTGACGCTTCAGAGCTGCCCCTCGGTCAGCGTGTCGAGCTGAAAGTGCCCCGACTTGTCCCACAGCCAGGTGTCGGTATAGGTCACGCGCTGCATGCGCGCCGGCACCGGGAAGGGCGCCGCGGCGCGCACCGTGCGCTCGATCTCGCGGATCACCTCCGGCGCGTGGCGCGGTGCGCGCATCCAGCGCAGGGCGGACACGCGGCCCATGCGGTCTATGTCCACCTCCAGCACGCCAATGGCGTACAGCAGTGGCGGCAGCTTGCCCTTGTAGATGCGCTGCGGGTTCAGGCCGTAAAGGTGGCTGGCAGCGTCCCTGCGGTAGGCGCGCGGCGTGGCGGCGGCCGAGCTGCGCACCGGGCCGGCCGCCGTGCCGGCTGGCTGGGGCGGCGGCGCATCCTGTGCTGGCGGAGGCTGGGGGCCGGACTTGCAGGCCGCCACGATGGCGGCCACCGCCGCCATCAGGCTGGCGGGCAGCCACCAGGGGCGCCTGGCATGGCGCGGGGTGTTGTGCGGTTTCAAAGGCATGGTGGGTGGCGCTATGCTGTGGCGCGCAGTCTTGGTACATGGCTGACGGGAGGCCACGAGTGGCGGCATTGAATAGTCTGCTGGAGCGCATCAAGACCACCCCCGCGTGCCTGGTGACGGTGGAGTCTACCCAAGGCTCGGTGCCGCGCGAGGCGGGTGCCTGGATGGCGCTGTTCACGGGGTCACAGCCGCCGCTGGGCACCATAGGCGGCGGCCATCTGGAGCTGCAGGCCATGCAGGAGGCGCGCGAACGCCTGGCCGAGCATCTGGCCGGCCTGCCGGCGCGCCCGCCTTTGCTGCGGCAGGCACTGGGCCCGAGCCTGGGGCAATGCTGCGGTGGCGTGGTGCATCTGCGTTTCGAGTGCGTGGATGCGGCCGATGCGCCGGCCCTGCGCCAGCGCCTGGCGCCGCGGCTGCAGCCGGTGGCGCTGTTTGGCGGCGGCCATGTGGGCCATGCGCTGGCGCGCGTGCTGGCGCCGCTGCCATTTGCCCTGCACTGGATAGACAGCCGCGATGAGGTGTTCCCGGCCCAGGTGGATGCGGACACGCTGTGCGAGCATTCCGACCCGGTGCAGGCCGCCGTGCCCGAGCTGGCGCCGCAGTCCATGGTGCTCATCATGAGCTTCAGCCATGCCGAGGATCTGGACATCGTCGCCGCCTGCCTGGCGCGCCAGCGCGAGCGCGCCGACCTGCCCTTCATCGGCCTGATCGGCAGCCGCACCAAATGGGCCACCTTCTCGCATCGCCTGCAGGCGCGCGGGTTCTCCGATCAGGAGCTGGCCCAGGTGACCTGTCCGATCGGCGTTTCTGGCATCACCGGCAAAGAGCCCGAGGTGATCGCCGTGGCCGTGGCGGCGCAGCTGTTGCAGCGGCTTGGCACAAACTAATACAACCCACTTCGGGAAATCCCGGGTTTCCGCCCGTGGAGTTGGCGGCAAAAACTGCATACACTTAATGTCCACAAAGTCGGTCGCAGCGGTGTCTCGGTAGCTTCATGCCAAGGTGCGCGGCCCATTGTTTTTCTGCTCAGAGCACCCGCAGTGGTGAGCAGCTTTCGGGCAGGCCACGAACGCCTGCCGAGGTTGAGACACTATGGAAAGCTACCTTTTGGACTGGGCCAACCTGCTGCTGCGCTGGTTGCATGTCATCACCGCCATCGCCTGGATCGGCTCGTCGTTCTATTTCGTCTTTCTCGACAGCAGCCTCACGCCGCCCGAGGACGAGGACATGAAGCGCGACGGCGTCAGCGGCGAGCTCTGGGCCGTGCACGGCGGCGGCTTCTACCACCCTGTCAAGTTCAACGTGTCGCCGCCGAAGATGCCCGACCATTTGCACTGGTTCTACTGGGAGAGCTACACCACCTGGCTCAGCGGCTTTGCGCTGCTCACGGTGTCCTACCTGTGGAATGCCGGCATCTACCTGGTGAGCCCATCCAACCCGCTGATGTCCAGCTCCATGGCCATTGTCGCGGCGCTGGGCTTTCTGGTGGTGTTCTGGCTGCTGTATGACGCCATCTGCCGCGCCTTTGGCCAAAAGCCCAACGGTGACGCCACCGTCGGCGCCATGGTGCTGGTGCTGGTGTGCATTGCGGCCTACCTGGCCTGCCATATCTTTCCGGGTCAGGCGGCCTTCCTGCTGATGGGGGCCATGCTGGCTACGTCCATGAGCGCCAACGTGTTCTTCTGGATCATCCCCGGCCAGCGCAAGGTGGTGGCGGCGCTCAAGGCCGGCCAGCCGGTCGACCCGATGCATGGCAAGCGCGCCAAGCAGCGCAGCGTGCACAACACCTATTTCACGCTGCCGGTGCTGTTTGCCATGCTGTCCAACCACTACGGCTGGCTCTACAACCACGAGTTCAACTGGCTGGTGCTGATCCTGATGATGTTCGCCGGTGCCGCCATCCGCCAGTTCTTCGTCATGCGCCATGGCTTCAAGCTGGGCCGCAACACCCATCCCTGGCCCTATGCCACCGTGGGCGTGCTGGTGCTGCTGGGGGTGCTGGGCTGGCTCAAGCCGGCACCGCAGGCCGCCGCTGCAATGGCCTCTGGCGCGGCTACCCAGCCGGCCGGCTATGGCCAGGTGCAGGCGGTGATGCAAAAGCATTGCGTGGTCTGCCACAGCGCGAATACCGTGGCGCAGAAGAACGTGAAGTTCGACACCCCCGACGAGGTCAAGGGCCATGCCCAGCAGATCTACCAGCAGGTGGTGCAGCTGCGCAAGATGCCGTTTGGCAACCCGGGCGCGCTGTCGGCCGAGGAGGTGGATACCTTCAAGCGTTGGTACGAGGGCGGGGCAACGGTTACGCCCTGAATCTGCGGTTTGAATGAAAACGGGCTGCAGCGCTTGTCAGTCAAGCGCGAGCAGCTCTTTTTTTATGAGTGATCGAGTGATCGCTAGAATGCGCGCCAGGAGTATCACCGTCATGAGCATCAAGAGCGACAAGTGGATTCGGCGCATGGCCGAGCAGCAGGGCATGATCGAGCCCTTCGAGCCCGGCCAGATCCGCGAGCAGGACGGCAAGAAGATCATCAGCTACGGCACCAGCAGCTACGGTTACGACATCCGCTGCGCGCGCGAATTCAAGGTCTTCACCAACATCCACAGCACCGTGGTCGATCCGAAGAACTTCGACGAGAAGAGCTTTGTCGACTTCGAGGGCGACTATTGCATCATTCCGCCCAACAGCTTTGCGCTGGCGCGCACCATGGAGTACTTCCGCATTCCGCGCGACGTGCTCACCATCTGCCTGGGCAAGAGCACCTATGCGCGCTGCGGCATCATCGTCAATGTCACGCCCTTCGAGCCCGAGTGGGAGGGCTATGTGACGCTGGAGTTCTCCAACACCACACCGCTGCCGGCCAAGATCTACGCCGGCGAGGGCTGTGCCCAGGTGCTGTTCTTCCAGGGCGACGAGGAATGCGCTGTTAGCTACAAGGACCGCAAGGGCAAGTACCAGGGCCAGCATGGCGTGACCTTGCCGAAGGCATGACGCCGCAGCAGCGCCGCGCGCCGCAAATGTGAAACTTGTTGAACTTCGTGACCAGCCTCGCGTACGTACGGCCGGTGCCGCGCAGGCGCGGATGGCGGGCGTAACATGCACCGCTGAGCGCCTGACGCGCACGGGAGACAGTCAATGAAATGGGAAGGCAATCGCGAATCGGACAACGTGGAAGACCGCCGCAGCAGCGGTGGCGGCGGCGGCTTTGGCGGCGGGCGCTCCATCGGCATTGGCACGGTAGTCCTGGCCTTGATCGGTTGGGGCGTGTTTGGTATCAACCCGCTGACCACCATTGGCGTGCTCTCCGGCGCCGATGCGCCCCAGGTGCAGCAGGCGCCGGCCCAGCGCCCGCCGGGCGATGACCGCCAGGCGGCGTTTGTCTCCACCGTGCTGGCTTCCACCGAGGATGTCTGGGGCCAGATCTTCCAGCAGGGTGGGGCGCAGTACCGCCAGCCCAAGCTGGTGCTTTTCAGGGGCGCAACGCCCACGGCCTGTGGCACCGGCCAAAGCGCCATGGGGCCGTTTTACTGCCCGGGAGACCAGAAGGTTTACCTGGACATGGACTTCTTCGACACCATGAGCCGCCAGCTGGGTGCTCCCGGCGAGTTCGCCCGTGCCTATGTGATCGCCCACGAGGTGGGCCACCATGTGCAGACCCTGTTGGGCGCCACGGCCAAGGTGGACGGCATGCGCGGGCGCATCAGCCAGCGTGACCAGAACGCGCTGTCGGTGCGCCTGGAGCTGCAGGCCGACTGCTACGCCGGCATCTGGGCGCGGCATTCGCAGCAGGCCAAGAACTGGCTGGATCAAAGCGACATCGAATCGGCCATCAACGCCGCCCAGCAGATCGGCGACGACACGCTGCAGCGCCAGCAGACAGGCACCGTGCGCCCCGACGCCTTCACCCACGGCTCCAGCGCCCAGCGCGTGCGCTGGTTCTCCCAGGGCCTGAAGACCGGCAGCGTGCAGGCCTGCGACACCTTCAAGGCGCAGGCGTTGTAGTTTTTGCGGTGCTTTTCGGGGGTGGATTGGGGCGCAGCGGCCGGCGCCCTGGCGCTTTGCTTTGCTGCAGTGCGACAATAGCGGCTTGATGACACAAGCATATTCCTCCCTAGCGCTGGCAGAACCGCTCAAGCGCGCCGTAGCCGACATGGGCTACGAGAACATGACGCCGATCCAGGCCCAGGCGATCCCCGTGGTACTGACCGGCAAGGACGTGATGGGTGCGGCCCAGACCGGCACCGGCAAGACGGCGGCGTTCTCGCTGCCGCTGCTCGAGCGACTGCTCAAGCACGAAAACAGCTCGGCCTCGCCCGCGCGCCACCCCGTGCGCGCCCTGGTGCTGCTGCCCACGCGCGAGCTGGCCGTGCAGGTGGCCCAGCAGATCGCCCAGTACGCCAAGTACACCAAGCTGCGCAGCACCGTGGTGTTTGGCGGCATGGACATGAAGCCGCAGACCATCGAGCTGAAAAAGGGCGTCGAGGTGCTGGTGGCCACGCCCGGGCGCCTCTTGGACCATATCGAGGCCAAGAACGCAGTCCTGAACCAGGTCGAATACGTGGTGCTGGACGAGGCCGACCGCATGCTGGACATCGGCTTTCTGCCCGACCTGCAGCGCATCCTGTCCTATCTGCCCAAGAGCCGTACCACGCTGCTGTTCTCGGCCACCTTCTCGCCCGAGATCAAGCGCCTGGCCGGCAGCTACCTGCAGGACCCGGTGACCATCGAGGTCGCGCGCCCGAACGAGACGGCATCCACCGTCGAGCAGCGTTTCTTCAGCGCGCAGGACGACGACAAGCGCCGCGCCATCCGCCATGTGCTCACCGAGCGCGGGCTCAAGCAGGCCTTCGTTTTCGTCAACAGCAAGCTCGGCTGCGCGCGACTGGCACGCAGCCTGGAGCGCGACGGCCTGAAGACCGCGGCGCTGCACGGCGACAAGAGCCAGGACGAGCGCCTGAAGGCCCTGGAGGCCTTCAAGAGCGGCGAGGTGGATCTGCTGGTGTGCACCGACGTGGCGGCGCGCGGCCTCGATATCAAGGACGTGCCGGCGGTGTTCAACTACGACGTGCCCTTCAACGCCGAGGACTACGTGCACCGCATCGGCCGCACCGGCCGCGCCGGCGCCTCCGGCCTGGCCGTGACGCTGGTGGCCAGCAGCGATACGCGCCTGGTGACCGACATCGAGAAGCTCATCAAGAAGAAGATCGAGCTGGAGCCGCTGGAACTTGCGGAAGACCGCCCCAGGGGCCGCTTCAACGACGGCCGACGCGCCTGGCGTGAAGATGGCGAAGACAACCGGGGTGCGCCACGCGGCGGCCGCGAACGCAGCAGCTATCGTTCGGCCCCGGCGGTGGTGCGTGACCCGTTCTTCGACAAGCCTTATGAGGCGGCCACCGCCGACAGCCTGCCACCCAGCTGGGAGGTGGTGCCCAAGGCAGCGCCGGCACGCGGCAGCATATCGGCCAACATCAAGCCCAGGCGCAAGCTGGCGGCGCTGTTCAAGGCACCTGTGCCGGAGGCCGAACCCACGGCCCAGTGAGGGGGCCGGGACCCCCCCCCGGAGGTTTATTTGATAAAAATAGCTGTTAACGCTTATGCATAAAGCGCTGACAGCTATTTTTTTTATAGTAAATTATTGGTGATGGCTATGTCCGCCGCCGCTGGCGAGCTCGGCCACCAGCGCGGCGTCGATGGCACCAAAGGCCAGCACCACGCCGCCACGCCGCTCGGCGAAGGCATCGGCCGCGGCGCGTGTTGCAAAGGCTGGCAGGTTGCCGGCGCGCATGGGCCCCTTGGCCGACGAGCCATGCACGTAGTAGGCCGACAGCGCATCGACCCAGGGCGTGCGCTTGCCGTCCGGTGGTGCGGAGGCGTCGGTCACGTAGTGGGCCGCGATCTGCCCGCTGCTGCGGCCGGGGCTGTAGCGCGCCACATCCTGCAGGTACATGAACAGCGACAGGGGCGAGTCGAAATACTGCGCGTCGCCGTTGCTGAAGATGATCTGCGCCGCCCATTGCGGCGAGCGTGCCGGGAACATGCCGCAGACCGGGCAGCGCACATCGGGGGGTACGGCGCGCGCGGCCGTGGGTGGCAGGCCGCTGGCCGGGTCGTAGGGTGTGGGCGGGGCGACGATGCACACATCGGGCTCCAGCGAGGCTGGTGCCTCGGGCGACAGCATCTGGCGCAGCGCCGGCACGCTCCAGGGTGTGCTGGCGGCCAGAACGCCCAGAGCGGCCACCACGCCCATGGCCAGCGCGCGCCTGCGGCGCTGCTGTAGTGGCGGGAGCAGGGGCGCGGCGGGCATGGCTTACATGCGGGTGTCGTGCAGCGCGCCGCCGCTCAGGTCCACCATGTCCAGCTTGATGTCGCCAAAGCGCAGCACCTTGCCGCCGTGCTCGCCGGCGAATTTCGTGGCGTCGGCTTCCTGGGCAAAGCTGGCAATGGTCGGGCCCATGGAGCCGTGGCGCTTGCTGCCCAGTACGTAGATGGCGCTCTTGGCGTCTATCCAGTGGCCCTTGGGCTCTTCCCATTGGGCCTGGCCCATGTCCTGCACATAGACGGCGCGTATGGGGCGCACCTGCTCGCCGGCGAGCAGGGTGTTGAACAGCTCCACCGTGTCGCAGAAGAAGGAGGGCTTGTCCTGGCCCGCGTAGTGGATCTGCGCCTTGGGGCCGGGGTAGTCGGCCAGCAGCATGCCGTCGAGCTCGCAACTGGTGCTGCGGTCGATCTCCACGGGCGCCAGCGATGTCTGCTCGGCTGCCTTGTCGCCGCAGCCCGAGAGCAGGCCGGCGGTGGACAGTGCTGCCAGGGCGGCGAAACCCAGGGCGCGGCGGCGGGTGATGCAGGAACAGGTCATGGCTTGAATCTCCAGTTGGCCAAAGCGAGCGGCAGAGCTATCCAGGCGGCCATCACGCCGCCCATGGTCAGCGGATTGCCCAGCGACTGGGGCACGACGCTGGCCAGGCCGTACAGGGTGCGCACGTCCTCGAGCGAGAACACGTTGAGGATGCGGAACACGTCCGCCGGGTTGAGCAGCAGCAGCCAGGCAAAGCTGTCGCCGGCAAACTGCCCGCCGGTGGTGACCAGCAGGCCCAGCAGCAGCAGGTCGAACACCAGCACAAAGAAGAACCAGGTGGCAATCGCCAGGCCCGAGGCACGCGTGCGCTCGCGCGCCAATACCGAGATCAGCACCGCCAGGCTCAGAAAGGCCAGGCCCAGCAGTACCGAGGACAGCATGAAGCCACCGTAGTGAAACAGCGCATTGGCATTCATGTGGCGCCACAGCAGAACGGCCACCAGACCGAAGCCAACCACGGTGGACAGGGACAGCGCCAGCGCCAGCCCCAGGTATTTGCCCAGCAGCAGCTCCAGCCGCGTGATGGGCAGGGCCAGCAGCAGGTCCAGCGAACCACGCTCGCGTTCGCCGACGATGGCGTCAAAACCCAGCAGCAGGGCGATCAGCGGGATCAGGTAGATCACCAGGCTCACCAGGCTGGCGATGGTGAACTCGATGGAGCGAAAGCCCACCTGGCCCTGCTGGGCGCCGCCAAAGTAGGCAATGACCAGCGAGAACACGGTGAACACCAGGGCCACAGCCAGCACCCAGCGGTTGCGCATGCGGTCGCGGAACTCCTTGGCCGCGACGGTGAGGATAGGGGTCAGTTCCATGAATAGCATTGCCCGAGAGCGGGCCTTAAGCGGAGATGCCGAAGAACATGTCTTCGAGCGAGGGCTCGTGCAGGCGCAGGTCCTGCACGCGTGCGCCCAGGGGCGTGAGCGCGGCCAGGGCTGCCATCTTGTGCTCGCGCGGACATTGCAGCTGCAGCCCGGACGGGGTCTGCGCCGGCTTCACGCCGGTGACCTGGTGCAGCACATGCAGGGCGTCGTGGCAGTCCTGGGGCGCCAGGTCCACCTCCACGATGATCGGCAGGCCGGTGCGCTCGCGCAACTCATGCACGCTGCCCAGGGCCTCGACCTTGCCCGACACAAGTATCGCCAGGCGGTCCACGCGCTCCTGCAGCTCGGCCAGGATGTGCGAGGTGATGATGACCGTCACGCCCTGCTGCTGCAGGCCGCGCAGCGTGGCGTAGAAGTCGCGTATCGCCTGCGGATCGAGGCCGTTGGTGGGCTCGTCCAGGAACAGCACGCGCGGGTTGCCCAGGAGCGCCTGCGCAAAGCCCAGGCGCTGGCGCATGCCCTTGGAATATTCGCGCACCGGGCGCTTGCCGGCGTGGGCCAGGCCCACCTTCTCTAGCATCGCCGGGCATTCGGCAAGCGGCGCGCCCTTCAGGCGGGCAAAAAAGCGCAGGGTCTCCAGGCCGTCCAGGTTGTCGTAGAGCACCACGTTCTCGGGCAGGTAGCCGAGCTGGCGGCGCGCGGCGCGGAAGTTGCGCCCGCCCACGGGCGTGCCGGCCACCAAAATGCTTCCGCTGGTTGGGGCCAGCAGGCCCAGCATCATCTTGAACAGGGTGCTCTTTCCGGCGCCGTTGTGGCCTATCAGACCAAAGATCTCGCCCTGGGGGATGTCCAGATCCACGCCGTCCACGGCATGCAGGGAACCAAAATGCTTGCGCACGCCGCGCAGGGAAATCGCCATGCCCGGCGCGTTACTGGCCGGGGAAATGCTTGCCACGCCACTGACTCCAATCTTGATGATGAGGGCGCATGCGCGGGTGGGGATCGACCACCGAGGGCACACGCAAAACGGGAAACTGCTGGCCCACCAGGCGTAGCGCCTGCACGGCCGGGCTGGCCAGCAACAGCTTGATGCTGGGGTGACGCCAGGTCAGGCGATCAACCATGTCGTTGGCCTCGTACTGCACATCGCCCTTGCCGTCGTTGTTGCGATCCCAGCCGAGGTAGTTGCTCCAGTAGTTGCCACGCTGCTTGCCCCAGACCTCGTCGCGCGCGCCCACGTAGCGCACCTGCTCGCGGTTGGCGATGAAGTCGTTGCCCTCGACCTCGTTGCGCGTGGAGCCGGCCGACAGGTGCACGCCCACGACGTTGTCCACGACCAGGTTGTCGTTGAGCTTGATGTACTCCACGTCGTAGATGAAGAAGCCCCGGTTGTTGCCGGCGACCACGTTGCCCGAGATGTCGGAATCCTGCAGCGTGCGCAGCATGATGCCGTGGTCCGAGTTGCCCCAGGCACGGTTGTTGCGCACCTCCTGGTGGCGCACCTCCATCAGCGCCAGGCCGCCGCGGTTGTAGAACGTGTCGTTGTCCTCCCACAGGTTGTAGTAGGAGTTCATGTAATGCGTGCCGTAGCGGCTGTGGTGCAGCTTGTTGCCCTTGAACAGCGCGTTGTGCGAGACATCGACATACAGCGCGTCGCGCACGAAGCTGATGTCGTTGTTCAGGATCTTGGCGCCCTTGGTGTTGTACAGCTGCACGCCGTTGCCACGCTGGGGTGAGGCGTATTCGCGCTTGCCGGTGATGGTGTTGTGCTCGATCAGCACGTCGTTGGCCTTCTCTATCCACAGGCCGAACAGGTTGTAGGTCAGGTCGCAGCGGCGCACGATGGCGCGGTGCGCGCCCGGGTAGAGGTAGATGCCGGCGTTCTGGTCTTTCAGGCTGTCGCCCGAGTCGCGCACGATCAGGCCCTCGATGAGCACGTCCGGCGCCGTCACGCGTATGGTGTCGCCCTGGTTGCCGCCGCTGATGGTGGGGCGATCGAGGCCGCGCAGCGTGAGCGGCTTGTCGATCAGCAGGTTGGCGCGGTACTGGCCGCGCGCCACCTCGATCACATCGCCAGCCTGGGCCTTGGTGACGGCCTCGGCCAGATCGTCGCCGGGGCGCACCGAGATGGTGGCTGCCTGGCAGGCCCCGGCGATGGCCAGCGCCAGGGCCGCAGCTAAATGGGGCAGCATTGTCATGCGATGAGCCAGCCCAGGGTCTTGAGCACCAGGAACAGCGCAGCGCCAATCATCAGGTTCTTGAATCCAACGTAACTCATCATGTCCATCACACCGGCGACGCGGTACTGGTCGCGCCACCATGGGCCATCCTTCACATAACGGCGACCGGACAGACGAATCAACACCTCGTACACGCTCCAGCCAAACCACCAGCCGATGATAGCGCCCGAGGACAGGTGGCCCAGGGCGGCCTGCACCCAGGCAATGGTGGCGGCGATGGCCAGCGCGAGGCCGGCGATCTGCAGGGTCTTCTGGCTGTGCCAGCCCTCGCGGCTCCAGGGCCAGAGGTGGTCGCGCAGCTCCAGCCACAGCCATTCCAGCAGGCCCACATCTTCCTTGTGCGCGGGCAGGGTGCGGTCGGTGGGCATGCGCGGATCGACGCCCTTCTTTGCCTTGGGGCTGATCTGGTCTTCCACCTTGGCCGGGTGAATGGGGATGAAGTAGCCGTTCTTGCCAATGGGCGTGATCTCCAGGCCATCGCGCTCGCGCCGTTTGCGCTCCATCGCCAGGGGCGGGCAGCCCTTGGTGTCGGTGTAAAGGATCATGCAGTCCAGGCAGTGCAGGCATTCGCGGTGGTCGATGCGGCCGTCGGCGTCGATGGCCTGCGCGCCGCAGCCCACGGCGCAGGCCTTGCAGCTGTTGCAGTCCTGCTTGCGCTTCAGGCCAAACCAGCGGAAGGTGCTGGGCATTGCCAGCGACGCGCCGAGCGGGCAGATGTATTTGCAGTATGGGCGCTCGATGAAGATGGACACGCCCAGGATGGCGGCCACGAACAGGCCGTAGGGCCAGGCGCGGTTCATCACGCCGACCAGGAAGGTGGTCTTGAAGGGCTCGACCTCGGCCAGCTTCTCGGCCAGGCCCATGGAGAACATGGAGACGGCCAGCAAACCGAAGAAGACCGCGTACTTGACCCACTTCAGCCGGTCATGCCATTTCTGCGGCAGCGCCGTCTGGAAGCGCTTCAGGCCCACCGCCTTGGCGATCTTGTAGATGCCCTCCTGCAGCGAGCCGAACGGACACATCCAGCCACAGAACAGGCCGCGTCCGAACAGGAAGACGGTGACGATGATGAAGATCCAGAACAGGAAGATGAACGGATCGGACAGGAACAGCGACCAGGTCCACTGGAACAGCAGCGAATGGAACCAGGTCAGCACCTGGGTGATGGAGGGCTGTGCCATGTAGCCAAAGCCGATCCAGAAGATGCTGATGGCCCAGAAGGTGTACTTGAAGCCATTCACCGGCCATTTGTTCTTGTGCGTGGACAGCCGCGTGAGCTTCTCGCGCAAGGCGTAGACCACGGTCACGGCGACCAGCAGCAGGGCGAACAGGCTGATCGGCAGGGCCTGGGACTTCCAGATGCGCACCCAGGGGGCTGCAGGCTCCTCGACCTTGGGGCGGCCGCCTTCGAGCAGGGCTGCGGGCAGCCAGTACTTGGACTCGAACACGGCAAAGCTGCGCTGGCCCGTGGCGCGATCGACGCGGTTACCCAGGAAGGCGAACTTCCACGGATAGGCGGCCGAGAACGAATGTGAGCGGATGATGAAGATCGCCGACTCGGTGTAGCGCGGCGCACCCTGGGCCTCCAGGCCATAGAGGTTGAGCGAATCCAGGTCGCGGAAGGTGAACGAGTCCGCCCCTTGCTTGACCTGCACGCGGTCGTAAATGCCACCGCGCACGAAGCCCGAGCCCTTGAACGATTCCTGGCCCGCCGTCTTGATCACGAACAGGGCGTTTTCGCCTTCCTTCAGACTGGCATGCAGCCGCTCGTAGTTGTGCTTGCCCAGCAGGCTGGTGCCCACGTCGGGGTGGTTCAGGTCGCCGTACCAGAGCTCGATGAACGGCTCGGGGCCGCGCGGCAGGCCCACCTGTTCGGGTTTCACCAGCAGTTGCTTGACCACGCCCATCTGCACCAGCTGGGCCCAGTCGTAGTTCTGGCCACCGGCGATAAAACGCGCCGGCTCGCGTACCGTGGGGGCGATGATGCCGGTCTGGCGCGCGACGGCCGCGCCCGAGGCCATGACCACCTGGTTTTGCGCCACCACGGTGACGGTGGCGCCCGAGATGGCATCAACGCCAATCACGTTTTCATCGGGGCGCGAGGGGCCGACCTCGATGGTGTCGGTGACCGACTTGCCCAGGTACTGGTTGTTGAAGTTGATCAGGGCCGATTCGGGGATGCCCAGCAGCAGGATGGGCTCGGAATGCTTGAGTACCTGGATGCCGACGAAATGGCCTTCCTTGTCCATGCCGATCAGCGTCACCACGGGCTTGCCGGAATAGGCGGGGGTGTCCGTGATGTCGGTGGACAGCATTACGTAGCCGAGCAGCTTCTTGTCGGCTCCGTCGCTGTCGTAGGCCTCCACGTAAGGAGGCTGGCCCTTGCGTTCGGAAAAATGCTTGGCGCCAGGAAACACCTCGCCGCAGGGCAGCAGCGAGCACATGTCGGGTGTGGTTGCCAGGTTGGCGGGCAATTCCGCCTCATAGGCGCCTGCATGGGCGCGCGGGGCCGCCAGGGCAAGGACGAGAAGCAGGGCGGCCCAGAAGAACGCAAATCGCTGGCCAATAGCAGACATCACACTATCCTGAAAAAAATGGGCGCTGCGCTACCAGCGCAGCGCCCACTGTTGGCGAGAGGCTTATGCCTCGACGATCATACGCGTGCGCATTTCAAGGTGCAGCGCGTGGCAGAAGTGCGTGCAATAGCACCAGAACACACCGGGCTGGTCGGCGATGAAGGTTACCGACTTGGTCTCCAGCGGGTTGACGATGAAGTTGACGTTGTAGTTCGGGATGGCGAAGCCATGTGTCAGGTCTTCGATCTTGTCCAGGTTGGTCAGGATCAGAGTCACCTCGTCGCCCTTCTTGACCTTGAACTCGCGCAGGCTGAAAGCCGGGGCCTGCGAGGTGATCTTGACCGTGACCTTCTTGCCATTGCGTGTGACGCCGGACTCCTTGGGATCCTTGATGGCCAGTGGCGACTCGTCCAGGTCATACACCTGCTTGGGCTTGAGCAGATCGCGCTTGAAGATGATGAAGTCATGCGGCTCGCCACGCACCGGGTGGTCGGCCAGCAGCACCATCTTTTCGCCCGAGATGTCGATCAGCTGCTCGTTCTCGGCGTGCAGCGGGCCCACGGGCAGGAAGCGATCCTTGGAGAACTTGCAGCCCACGGCCAGGTACTTGCCGTCCGCGGCCACGGTCTCGGACTGTGACGCGTTGATGTGGCCGGGCTGATAGTGCACGTCGATGCGATCCACCACGTACTTGGCGTTCTTGTCGCCCTTGTGGAAGGCGATGGCCTTTTCGATGTTCCACTTGACGATCTGGCTGTCCAGGAACAGCGTGGTGTAGGCGTTGCCGCGGCCGTCAAAGGCAGTGTGCAGCGGGCCCAGGCCCACTTCGACTTCGGCCACGATGGCATCGTCGAGTTTTTCCATCTTGCCGTCGAACCAGTCCAGCACCTTGACCAGCTCGATGGTGGTGGTGGTGGGCGAGAGCTTGCCGGCACAGATGAAGTACTTCTGGTCGGGGCTGGCGTTCACACCGTGCGGGTTCTTGGGAACGCTGACGTACGCCGTCAGCGCGGTGAGCGGATCCTTGTTGGAATCACGTGTGCCGTCAACCACGGGTACTTTGGACGTGCCAAAGGTTTTGAATTTGCCGGCCTTGACCGCTTCTTCGATGCGGGCCACGTTGAAGAACAGGCAGGCGTCGCGCTCGGCGGACATCATGTCCTCATAGTGCACGCCGCTCTCGGTGTTGTACTGGTTGGTGGCGGCCAGCTTGCCATCGAAGGAGGTTGCCACTAGGTCGCAGTTGCCGTCGATCAGCACCTGCCAGCGCACTTCCATGGTCTCTGCGTCCACGCAGGAGAACAGTGAGCGGTACTTGCTGCCGTCCTCGATGCCGGTGTTGTTGGGCAGGGGAATGCCGAACTCACCGCCGCAGAACACGCGCGTGGTGTAGTTGATGGCCGGATCGACCGGGTCGCGCTTGTCCGGGAAGATGCCGTGGAAGCCCTGCACGTTGGGCAGTTGCGTGATCTTGTCGCAGACGAAATAGTCCAGGCGGATACGGGCGATGCGGCTGTTGATCTTGTCGTTGATCCAGGCGTAGCGGCCGTCGTAGTTGCCGTCCTTGTAGGAGGCGTGCGTGTGGTGGGTGTCGGCCACCGTGTACTTGAGGTGGCCATCGGGCTTGGTGCCCATGACCGCCTTGGATTCGTTGGTGACGCCCCAGCCGACCAGGGCATCAGGCACAAAGCAGGGGATGCGGTGGAGTTCGCGACCCGAGGGCATGCCCAGCACGCGCATGTCGCCGGTATGACCGCCGCTCCACAGGCCGTAGTAGGTGTCGAGCTCACCGGGCTTGAGGTGGGTGCTGGCAGCAGCGCCGCTGGCCGCGGCAGGCGCGGGTGCGGGTGCCGGAGCGGATGCCGCAGGGGCTGCCGCGGGCTTGTCGTTGCACGCGGCAACGCCCACGGTCAGGCCGGCCAGGGCGGCGGTGTTGATGAAACGGCGGCGGCCAATGCCGGCGGTTTCGGTGCTCAGGCTGTCTTTCTTGTCGCTCATGAAGTCCTCTTTTCAGGATGGGTAAACGGAAGGGAAAACCGGGGGGGCTCGCGCCGGCGGTGGCGCAGCCATGGGGGGCAGGGCATGCGCTACTGACGGTGGAGCGAATGTGTAGTGGGGCAGGGGTGCGGCCTGCGGCAAGGGGCGGACAGGCGGCGGTGCCGACGCGCCCAGAAGGCACAGGGGGCAGTCCATGCCCAGGGTGTCGGGTGCGGCCTTGCCGTCGCTGGAATGCACGACCAGGCTCAAGCCATTGCCGCCGGTGCAGACCAGCTCCATGGTGCGCGCTTGCACCATGGGCGCCGCCAGCGCCGCGCCCAGGCTCAGGAAGAACCAGGCCACGATCCACCGGCGCTGGCGATTCAGGAGGCGGAGGAAGTCCATGACGGTGGTGCAGGTTCTGGTGGCGGAAATACGGGTCACCACTTTGGCGACGGTGTATAAATGTTCACTCCAAATGTTCCTTTTGATGTTGATGTAAATCAAATAGTGAATTCTGGAAAACACCAAACTGGCGTCCATGCCAGAAGGGGTGTGGCGCGCCGCATGGTGCGTCTGCAGCACTCGCCCTTGGGGCTTACCAACGTTTCCGTACAAGAAAGGCTTTCATGAAAAAGACATCTCTGACCATGGCGCTGGCCGCCGCAACGCTGTTGCTGGCTGCCTGCGGCAAGAACGAGGCGCCGGCACCCGCGCCCGCCCCGGCACCCGCTGCCGAGGCGCCCGCCGCGGCACCCGCGCCTGCTCCCGCACCCGCCCCGGTGGCGGAAAACACTGCCGGCAAGAGCGTCTACGGCAAGACCTGCGCCATGTGCCATGCCGCCGGCGTGGCCGGTGCTCCCAAGCCGGGCGACAAGGAAGACTGGGGCCCGCGTATCGCCCAGGGCAAGGACACGCTGTACAAGCACGCCATCGAGGGCTTCACCGGCGCCAAGGGCATGATGCCCGCACGCGGCGGCGCATCCTCGCTCAGCGATGACGATGTCAAGGCTGCCGTGGACTTCATGGCCGACCAGTCGATGTAATGCAAGGAGTGCGTGCCATGAACAACGGATGGCAAGGCGGGCAGCTGTCGCGGCGGCGCTTCGCCCTGGCGCTGCCCCTGCTGGGCGCCGTGGCTTGGGCTAGCCCAGGCCTGGCGCAGGCCGCAGGGCCGCAGCGTGCAAGCCGCAACCTCATGGGCACGCGCGTGGACATCGTCGCCGACGGCGGCGATGCGCGCTATCTGCAGGCCGCGATAGGCCTGGCCTTTGACGAAATGCAGCGCCTTGAGGCGCTGCTGAGCCGCTACCGCGAGGACAGCGTGGTGCGGCGCATCGGGCACGCGGCCGGGCGCCACCCGGTTGCCGTGTCGCCCGAGGTGCTGGCCATTCTGCGCAACGCCCAGCAGGTATGGCGCGAGAGCGCTGGCGCCTTCGATCCCACCGTGGGGGCCTTGTCCGGCTGGCATTTCGAGGCGGGCCAGCAGGCCATGCCCGCCGCCACAGACATCGCGGCCGCGCTGCGCCATGTGGACGCACGCAAGCTGCGCCTGGATGAGCGCGCCGGCACGGCCTATCTGAGCGAGCGCGGCATGCAGCTCGACCTGGGCGGCATCGCCAAGTTGCCCATTCTGGCTGCGGGCCTGCGCGTGCTCGAGCGCGAGGGCGTTGCCAACGCGCTTGTCAACGGCGGCGGCGACGTGCTCGCCAGCGGCCGCCTGCAGGGGCGCCCCTGGCGTGTCGGGGTGCGCGATCCGCGCGCCCCCGAGAAGCTGCTGGGCGCCATCGAGGTCGAGGGCTTCGGCATCGTGGCCTCCTCGGGTGACTACGAGCGTGGCTTCATGCACCAGGGCCGGCGCCTGCACCATGTGCTGGATCCGCAGTCCGGCTGGCCGACATCGGGCGTGCATGGCGTGGCGCTGCTGGCGCGTGACGTGCGGGCCGTCAACGGCTGGGGCACGGCGCTGATGGTGCAGGGCATGGCCGCCGTACCTGCCTGGAGCGCTGGCCACCCCGACGTGGCCGTGCTGGCTGCGGGCAGCGATGGCGCGCTGTGGCAGTCGCGCGGCATGGCGGCTGCGCTCAAGTCAATTGCTGCATAAAAAGCATAGCTGTTTGCGCTTGATGGCAAATGTTTTTTGGCTATTTATTGCCTGAAAGTGTTATTGATAAAGCGTAGGCAGCTTTTAATTTTATAGCGAACTACTCTCCTGGCCGCTGGGCTTGTGGGCATTGCACCTTGCAGTGCTCGCGCTCGGCCAGCGTGGCGCCAAAGCGCACGGCGCTCAGTGCGCCGCCCCAGACGCAGCCTGTGTCCAGCCCGAGGATGTCTGGCCGGCTGATCCAGCCCAGCGTGGACCAGTGACCAAAGGCAATCAGTGTGCCGCGGGTGCGCCGCCCGGGCGCATCAAACCAGGGCACCAATCCTTCGGGCGCCTGCGCGGCGCTTTCGGTGCTGTCGAAATCCATGCGCCCCTCGGGCGTGCAAAAGCGCAGCCGGGTCAGTGCGTTGACGATGATGCGCAGGCGATCCGCGCCCTGCAGGCCCGCGTCCCATAGATCCGGGTGGTTGCCATACATCCGGCGCAGGAATTCAGCCAGCCCCGGGCCGCTCAGCTGCGCCTGCACCTCGCGCGCCAACGCCAGAACATCGTCCGCAGACCACTGCGGCAGCACGCCGGCGTGCACCAGCAGCAGGGGCTCGCCGCCATGCTCCACCTGGCGTGCCAGGGGTTGCTGGCGCAGCCAGTCCAGCATCGCGCCCCGGTCGCTCGCCTGCAGGATGCCGTCCAGCGTGTCGCGCCGTGAAGGGGGGCGCACGCCATGCGCCGTGGCCAGCAGGTGCAGGTCGTGGTTGCCCAGCAGCGCGCGCACGCTGTCGCCCATTTGCATGCAGCGGCGCAATACCGCGGCCGAGGCGGGACCGCGATTGACCAGATCGCCCAGCAGATAAATGGTGTCGCGGCTCGGAGAAAAGCCGATCACGGACAGCAGCCGCTCGAAAGCATCGCTACAGCCCTGGATATCGCCCGCACAGTAAAGCGCCATGTGTTAATCGTCGATGGTGGTTTTGAATGGGGCGATTGTCCCGCACCGGACAGGCAGGCGCTGCGAACGGGTGAATCGGGTGTGGTGGACAAATGCTTTCTGACCGTTGAAGTTAGTGAATACTCATTCAATGAGCGGACGGGCGTGATGACTTGCCGGGTTCACCAACATTCATCAGTCATTCATGCCGATAAACTCGTTACATGAACGGAATTATTTATCTATAATCGCGCCGTCTATTAATTCTCAACCCAAGCAAACTATCATGAACCCCAGCTATAAAGACCTGTTGAAGCAGCGTGAAGCCCTTGAACTGCAGATCAGTGAAGCGCGCGATCGCGAATTGGCCGCCGCCGTTGCCCAGGTGCGCGGTTTGATTGCCGAGTTTGGTTTGACGCAGCAGGAGGTCTTTCCCGTGGGGCGTGGCGCGCGCACTTCTGCAAGTATCGGCGTGAAGGTGGCGCCCAAGTACCGCGATCCGGCAACGGGCCAGACCTGGACGGGCCGTGGCAAGGCACCGAAGTGGATTCAAAATGAGGATCGTGAGAAGTTCGCCATTTGATCCGGCATGGCCGGCGCCCCGGGCTGGCCTTTGGCACCGTGGCGCAGGCCCTCTTGGTTTGCCCTCGGTAAAAACCCGCCTTTGGCGGGTTTTTTGTTTATTGGGACAGAACGGCACAACCGGCGCCGCTTGGCCACGACATGCATTGACTGGCACCTGATCGCGGCAGATGTGCCGGATTTGCATGCCGATCGCCATTTTTAACCATGGCGTGGGCCAAAGGTATTGGCCCTGATCATTGGCGATACCGTCGCTCCCTGCCAGAATGGGACGTTGTCCTTCCCAACCGGAGTTGCTGTATGGCTGTCACCACCACCCCAAGCCACGCCTTTGCTTCCACCGTCAAGAATTTCACCACGGCGTCAGGCAAGAAAGGCAAGTTCTATTCCCTGCCGGAGCTGGCACACAAGTATCCCCGTGTGAGCCGCCTGCCGGTTTCCATTCGCATCGTGCTTGAATCGGTGCTGCGCAATTGCGATGGGCGCAAGGTGACGGCTGAGCATGTGCGGCAACTGGCCAGCTGGGGCGCCAATGCAGCGCGCAAGGACGAAATTCCCTTCGTGCTCTCCCGCGTCGTGCTGCAGGATTTCACCGGCGTGCCGCTGCTGGTGGATTTGGCAGCCATGCGCAGCGTGACGCAGCGCCTGGGCAAGGATCCGAAAAAGGTCGAGCCGCTGGTGCCCGTGGATCTGGTGGTGGACCACTCCATCATGGTGGATTACTACGGCAGCAAGAATGCGCTGCAGCTGAATATGAAGCTCGAGTTTCAGCGCAACCGCGAGCGCTACGAGTTCATGAAATGGGGCATGCAGGCCTTTGACACCTTTGGCGTCGTGCCGCCGGGCTTTGGCATCGTGCACCAGGTGAACCTGGAATATCTGGCACGCGGCGTGCACAAGAGCGCCGATGGCGTGTACTACCCCGACACCCTGGTGGGCACCGACAGCCACACCACCATGATCAACGGCATTGGCGTGGTCGGCTGGGGCGTGGGCGGCATCGAGGCCGAGGCGGCCATGCTGGGCCAGCCGCTGTACTTCCTGACGCCGGACGTGGTGGGCTTCGAGCTCACCGGCCAGCTGCGCGAGGGCGTGACGGCCACCGACCTGGTGCTCACCGTGACCGAGCAGTTGCGCCGCGCCAAGGTGGTGGGCAAGTTCGTCGAATTTTTTGGCGAGGGCACGCGCTCGCTGTCGCTGCCCGACCGCGCCACCATCGGCAACATGGCGCCCGAGTACGGCGCCACCATGGGCTTCTTCCCGGTGGATGAGGCCACCCTCGACTATTTCGAGGGCACCGGGCGCACGCAGGACGAGATTGAAACCCTGGAGGCCTACCTCAAGGCCCAGGGCCTGTTCGGCATTCCGCGCGCGGGCGATATCGACTATTCACAGGTCGTGCGGCTGAATCTTGCCGACGTCACGCCCAGCCTGGCCGGACCCAAGCGCCCGCAGGACCGCATCGACCTGGGCCAGGTCAAGCAGCAGTTCACCAGCCTGTTTTCCAAGCCCGTGGAGCAGGCCGGCTTCAACCTGGCGCCCGAGCGCCTGCATGAGCGCCATGCCGTTGCGGCGCATGCACCCGATGCCGCGCAGGCCGTGCCCGACGAGCGCCCGGCGACCGAGGGCGCGCCGCGCTTCGAGGCCGAGATGGTGCACAACAAGCCGCGCCTGGAGGTGCAGCATGTGGACGCCCCCATGCACGGCCACCAGGGCGACCGGCTCACGGTGGGCAGCGGCGATGTGTTGATCGCGGCCATCACCAGCTGCACCAACACCTCCAACCCCAGCGTGCTGCTGGCCGCCGGTCTGCTGGCCAGGAAGGCCGTGGAGGCGGGGCTGAAGGTGCAGCCGCACATCAAAACCTCGCTGGCGCCGGGCTCGCGCATCGTCACCGAGTACCTGACGGAAACCGGCCTGCTGCCCTATCTGGAAAAGCTGGGCTTCACCGTGGCCGGCTACGGCTGTACCACCTGCATTGGCAATGCCGGCGATCTGACGCCACAGCTCAACGAGGCCATCACCCAGCACAACCTGGTGTGCGCCGCCGTGCTGTCGGGCAATCGCAACTTCGAGGCGCGAATCCATCCCAACATCAAGGCCAACTTCCTGGCCAGCCCGCCGCTGGTCGTGGCCTATGCCATTGCCGGCACCATGCTCAAGGACTTGATGACCGAGCCTGTGGGCAAGGGCAAGGGGGGCAAGGACGTGTACTTGGGCGACATCTGGCCCAAGGCCGAGGAGGTGCAGGCGCTGCTGAAGTTCGCCATGAACGGCAAGGCCTTCCGCGAGAACTACGCCAAGGTCAAGACCGAGCCCGGCGCGCTGTGGGACAAGATCCACGGCGTGAGCGGCGAGGTGTACTCATGGCCCGCCAGCACCTATATCGCCGAGCCGCCGTTCTTTGCCGATTTTGCTCTTGATACTGTAGCTGTTGGCGAGCAAGGGGAGGGCGCTGGAGGCCAAAAACACTCTGAATCTGTCACCGGCATGCGCATCATGGCCCTGTTTGGCGACTCGATCACCACCGACCATATCTCGCCCGCCGGCTCCATCAAGGAGAGCTCGCCCGCCGGCCTCTGGCTCAAGGCGCATGGCGTGGCCAAGGCCGACTTCAACAGCTATGGCTCGCGCCGCGGCCATCACGACGTGATGATGCGCGGCACCTTCGCCAACGTGCGCATCAAGAACCTGATGATCCCGGCGCTGGCCGATGGCTCGCGCGAGGAGGGCGGCATGACCCTGTACCAGGGCGATGGCCCGCAGCGCGGCAGCAAGATGGCCATCTTCGATGCCGCCATGCAGTACATGGCCAGCAAGACGCCGACGGTGATCTTTGCCGGCGAGGAGTACGGCACCGGCTCCAGCCGCGACTGGGCGGCCAAGGGCACACAGCTGCTGGGCATCAAGGCCGTGGTGGCCAAGAGCTTCGAGCGCATCCACCGCTCCAACCTGGTGGGCATGGGCGTGCTGCCGCTGCAGCTGCGTGCCGGTGACTCGTGGGAGAGCCTGGGCCTCAAGGGCGACGAGATCATCGACGTGCTGCCCGACGCCGCCCTGACACCGCAAAGCCAGGCGCTGCTGGTGATCCGCCGCGCCGATGGCTCGCGCCAGGAGGTGGCGGTGACGCTGCGCATAGACACGCCCATCGAGGTGGACTACTACCGCGCCGGCGGCATCCTGCCCTACGTGCTGCGTCAGTTGCTGAGCAGCTAACCCGGGCCGCGCCTGCGCCGACAATCACGGCATGCAAAAACAAGTCTTGATTGCCGGTGGCGGCATAGGCGGGCTGGCTGCCGCGCTGGGCAGTGCGCGCGCCGGTTGGGAGGTGCGGCTGTTCGAGCGCGCCGGCGCATTCACCGAGGTGGGCGCCGGCGTGCAGATCGGTCCGAATGTGGTGCGGCGCCTGCAGGCCTGGGGCCTGCACCGGGCCCTGCTGGCGGTGGCCAGCTTTCCCGAGCGGCTGCGGGTGCGCAGCGCGCTCACCGGCGCCGAGCTGGGCGCGCTGCGCCTGGGCGCCACCGCGGTCGAGCGCTACGGCGCGGCCTACGCCACCATCCACCGTGCCGATCTGCACGGCCTGTTGCTGGATGTGGCGCGCAAGTCATCGCTGGTGCATCTGAACCTGGATCACCAGGTGGAACGACATGAGGAGCAGGGCGACGCCGTCACCGTGCGCCTGGTGCGCGGTGACGGCAAGGTTATCGAGGTCGAGGGTGATGCGCTGATTGGCGCCGACGGCCTGCGCAGCGGCACGCGCACGCAGCTGCTGGGCGAGGCGGCCACGCGCGTGTCGGGCCATCTGGCCTACCGCGCCGTGCTGCGCCAGGATGCGCTGCCCCAGGCGCTGCATTCGAATGACGTCACCGTCTGGCTGGGGCCAAACCTGCATGTGGTGCAGTACCCGCTGCGCCGCGGCGAGCTGCTGAACCTGGTGGCCATACGCCATGGCCAGCCGCCGGCCGATCTGGATTCCTGGGATCACCGCGTGAACGCCGCCGATCTGGAATCCGCCCTGGCGCAGACCTGTACGCCGCTGCAGGACTTGGTACGCGTCGTGCCTCAGGTGGGGGAGGGCTGGCGCCTGTGGCCGCTGCTCGACCGCCCGCCCGTCGCCGGCCCGCAGGAGATGGCGCGCGGCCTGGTGGCGCTGCTGGGCGACGCGGCCCACCCCATGCGCCCCTACCTGGCCCAGGGCGCCGGCATGGCCATCGAGGATGCGGTGGAGCTGGAAAAATCGCTCGCCATGCACGATGTGGATGTGGCCCTGTGCCTGCGCCGCTATGCCTTGAACCGCTGGCAGCGCAACGCCCGCGTGCAGGAACGATCGCGGCGCAACGGGCAAATTTTTCATGCCAGCGGCCCGCTGCGCTGGGGGCGCGACGCGGCCATGGGCGTGCTGGGCGAGCGCCTGCTCGATCAGCCCTGGCTCTACCGCGGCTGACGCGGCTGCGTCAGTCTGCGTAGCCGGGGTTGGGCAGGCCGGCCGTCAGGCGCGGCACATTCGGCTGGCGCGCTGTGACCTTGCCGCCGCGCGCCTTCAGCCATTGCTCCACCAGCTCCCAGACCATGGGGTTGCCGGCCTTGGCGGCATCCTCGGCCACGGGGGCCCAGCCGGCCACCTTGTAGGTCTTGTTCGGGTCGATCAGCTCGCCCTTCAGGCGCATGTCGCTGACGCGCTTGCCCATGCCCTGCAGCGGGTCGAAGGCATAGGTCAGGCCGCCCACGCGCACCATGTCGCCGCCCTGCTGGTAGTAGGGGTCGGGGTTGAACAGGTTGTCGGCCACGTCCTCCATTACCGTCTTGATCATCTCGCCCTTCATCTCGGTGAGGGTGGCGAAGCTGTAGGTGGTGGCCGTCATGTCCAGCAGCCATTCGCGTGTGATGGGCTGGCCGGGCAGCAGCGTCGTGCCCCAGCGGAAACCGGGTGAGAACGCCAGATCGGCGCCCTGCACCTCCATCAGCGCATCGACGATGAGCTGGTCGCCCGTGCCGTTGAAGTTGCCGCGCCGGTACAGCAGGCCCTCGGTGATGGCCAGTTGCTCGGCCAGCTTGCCCTCGTAGGGGGCGCGTATCTTGGTGATGAGCGCGTCCATGTCCTTGTCGGGCGGCAGCATGTTGGCAAACACCGGCAGCAGCTTGTAGCGGAAGTCCGCCACCTTGCCGCCCTTGACGTCGAAGTCCAGCACGCCCAGGAACTTGCCGTTGCTGCCGGCGTTGGTGACTATGGTCTGGCCGCCGGCGTTCTTCACGATGCTGGCCACGGGCATGCCGTCGTGCGTGTGGCCGCCCAGGATGGCGTCTATGCCGCGCACGCGACTGGCCATCTTCAGATCCACGTCCATGCCGTTGTGGCTGATGACGACGACCACCTGCGCGCCCTTGGCGCGGGCCTCATCGACCACCTTTTGCATGTTCTCGTCCTGGATACCGAACTCCCAGTCCGCCACCATCCAGCGCGGGTTGGCGATCGGTGTATAGGGAAAGGCCTGGCCGACGATGGCGCAGGGCACGCCGTTGATCTGGCGAATCACGTAGGGCTTGAACACCGGGTCGCCAAAGTCGGTGGTCTTGATGTTCTGCGCCACGAAGTCCACCTTGCCGGCGAAGTCCTTCTCGACGATCTCCTGCACCCGCTGCATGCCCAGGGTGAACTCGAAGTGGCCGGTCATGGCGTCCACGCCCAGCAGCTTGCAGGCGTCCACCATGTCCTGGCCCTTGGTCCACAGCGCCGTGCCGCTGCCCTGCCAGGTGTCGCCACCATCTAGCAGCAGCGCGCCGGGGCGGCTGGCGCGCATGCGCTTGACCAGGGTCGCCAGGTGGGCAAAGCCGCCCACCTTGCCGTAGCGCTGGGCGGCCTGCTCAAAATCCAGGTAGGTCAGGGCGTGCGCCGCCGCCGTGCCGTTCTTCATGCCGGCGGCCTTCAGCAGTTGTTCACCCACCAGGTGCGGCAGTCGCCCCTGCATGTCGCCCAGGCCCAGGTTCACGCTGGGCTCGCGAAAGTAGATCGGCTTGAGTTGGGCGTGGCAGTCGGTGATGTGCAAAAAGGAGACGTTGCCGAACTTCGGTATGTCGTACAGGCCCTGGGCGGCGCTGTCGGTGCTGGCGTGGGCATAGCGGCCCAGGCCCATGCCGGCGGCGCTGGCGGCGGTGAGCACTTGCAGGAATTCGCGTTTGGTCAGGTTCATGGCGGGCTCGCGGGGCTGGTATGTGGCAGCGGCCTTGGGCGCGGCGGGTTTCCACCGCAGCCAAGGCCGCAAACGGTTGCTGAAAAGCTTATTGATTCACGGGAGACTGGGGGTCGAGCAGCAGCGCCACCAGGTCGGCCACCTGGCTTTTGGTCATGATGCCCATGTGGCCCGCGCGCGGCATGTTGGAGCAGGCGCTGTAGGCCTTGCTGTTCCAGATCTTGCCCCAGGTGTATTCGACCATGGCCCGGGCTTCCGGCGCGTTCGGGTCTTTCACGCCGCGCAGCTTGCCGTAGTGGTAGAGGCTGGGGCCAATGGTGCCGAAGGAGATCTCCTTCTTGTCGATCTGGTGGCAGTTGTAGCAATTGCCGCCGTTGGGCGTCTTGGCCGTGTCGGTGAAGGTCAGGCCGCGGCCACTCTGGGCCAGTTTTTCCCCCTCCTTCCAGCTGCCCAGGAACTTGCCATCGCTGGGCCACTGCACGGTCTTCATGTTCAGGGCCTCCAGGCGCTTGGCGGTGGCGTCGTCCAGCGGCTTGCCGGCCGCGTCGGCGGCGTTGCACGCGCTGATGGTTTCGTCGTCGGCGAAGACGTTTTTCACCTTGACGATGCCGTGGTCCTTGAATGATTCCTGCACGGCCTTCTGCGTCAGGGCATCCAGCTCGGCGGGCGAGGGCAGGCCGGCGGTGCGGCTGGCACCGGCGCAACCGGCCAGTGCCGCCGCGGCAAGCAGGCCGAGGCAGGCGGTGGTGATCTGTGGCTTCATGGTCATCCTCCTGCGGTTCAACGCTTGATGGTGGGTACGGCCGACTTGTCGCCCGTGGCGTTCACGCCCAGGAACACGCCCAGGGCCACGGTCACGTCGCTGGCAAACACCACTTCCGGAAAGCGCTGCTGGCGGTAGCAGTCGTGCAGGCGGTGCTGCATGCTCCACATCTGGCCGTTGGAGACGCGGTAGGCGGGCCAGGCGGCAAAGCCTATGCCGTCGCCGGGGGCCTTGCGCAGGTCGGGCAGGTCTTGCAGGCGGATGCGCTTGCCCGCCTCGCCATGGCAGGAGGCGCAGGAGAAATCATGCGCGCCGCCGCGCTGGTAGAACAGGCGTTTGCCCACTTCGTACATGGTGCGCTCCTGCGCATGGCCTTGCGGCAGGTGGAAGGCCATGCCCTTGGACTGCGCGGCAATCCAGGTGGCCAGGGCCGTGGTGTTGGCACGCTCGCCCTTGCCCCACTGGCCGTCGATGATGACCTTGGGGTCTATGCCCTGCAGCGCGCTCATGCAGGTGAGCAGGCGTGACTCCAGATCCTGCACCTTGCCGGTGTCGGCAAACCAGCGCGGCAGCTCGACGAAGGCGCCTTTGACCACGCCCGGTCCCAGGCCCAGGTCGCAGCCTTCCAGCGACGCGTTTTTGGGGCCGCGCTTTTTCTTCCACAGGTCTTCGCCCTTGGCCTCGAACAGGTCGGCCGGGTTGCCGTCCTGCAGCATCTCGCGGTACTCCTCTATGGCCTCTATCGATGTCTTCTGTGCCAGAGCCAGGCCCGATAGGCCCATCAGGCCCAGGGCCGCCGTGATCAACGCGATGGATTTGCCTCGCATGGTGTTTGTCTCCTCCGTGGGTAGCAAGAAAGCGGGGCCTGGCCTGGTGCAGCGCGGCCCGCCCGGGCGAGAGATGGGTCAGGACACCGTGGCCTCGTCGGTGCGGCTCTCGCCCTTGTTGTCCTTCCAGGTGACGCTGAGCTTGTCGCCGGCCTTGGCGCCCTTGACCACGAATTGCAGGAAGGGATTCTTCGAGACCCCGGGGCCCCATTCGCAGGAAAACACCTGCTTGCCGTTCAGGCTGGCGCTCACGTCCTGGATATGCCAGGCGGGCACCAGATTGCCGGAAGCGTCCTTGCGTTGGCCGGACTCCATTTCGTGGCTCATGAGCACACGTACCGTGGCCTTGTCGCCCTGTGCCTGGGCGCGGATGCGCATCGGATCTGCCATGTCGTTTCTCCTTGATTTCTTGATAGGGGTGCTGGTGCTAGTGCTGGTGCTGGTCAGCCGCCGCAGCCACCCAGGGTGACCTTCACTTCCTTCTTGGCAAAGTGCGCCTTGCCGTCGCCGGTGATGGCCACCGCGTACACGTCGGACGATTCCCCCATCTTGGCCCGCGTGGCAAAGCTGGCCTCCAGCTCGGGGCCCATGTTGAACACGGCCACCAGGGCGTTCGGGTTCTTCTCGACCAGCAGCACCAGCTGCTTGATGCCCGGCAGCGTGCTGGCCACGGCCAGTGGCACCACGGCGCCGTTTTCGGCGATGTCCGGTGCCGTGAGGGTCACGGCGCTGCTGGCTTCAGGAGCGCCGTTGGCGCCCAGGGCCTTGAGCGCGTCCGCCAGGCTCTTGGCGTCGAACGCGGCCTTGTTGAAGGCCAGCGCGTATTGCGGGAACAGCCCCGTTCCCGCCAACAGGCCGGCAACGACGGCGCTGTGCTTGAGGACTTGCCTGCGTGTGGTTTGCATGAAGAGGTACTCCTTGGATTGAAGCGAACGCGGATTTGCGTGTGGTGATGGAATGTGTGTCAACGCCCGCTGCCTGTCACTTGCCGGCGCCACCGGCCAGCCAGGCGGCAATGGCCCCGGTGTCATCCTGTGGCAGGGTTTGCGGCGGCATGGGGATTTCGCCCCAGAGGCCGGAGCCGCCGGACTTGATCTTCTCTGCCAGGTAGTCGGCCTTGCCGCCATGTTTCTTGGCGATGTCGGCAAAGCTCGGGCCGACCAGCTTGCCCTCCATGTTGTGGCAGGCGGTGCAGGCGTGCTTGTGGGTGAGCGCGATGGCGGCGGCATTGGGGCTGTTGTGGCTGGCCGGGCCCACCACCTTCACCGGGCCGGCGGCGTCGCCCAGCCAGCCCTCGGGCCGGGTGGTGTCGGAGCCGCGCTGCGCGCCCACGGTGCGGTTTTGCTCGCGCAGATTGCCGTGGTTGTTGCGCGCATGCTCGGGCAGCACCGACGTGACCACGGGCTCGGGGCCGCAGTTGCTCATGCAGGCCTTGGCCTGTATGTCGGGTTGGGTCGCCAGGCCGGGCATGTCCTTGCCGGGCCACAGGGCGTGGGCCAGGGTCATGCCGTTGCGGTTGGGCATTTTTTGCTGCACTTCGGCGATGTTGTCGTTGGACAGCGTGAAGCTGTCGGGCACGACATGCGCCAGGTTGAGCAGAAAGGCAGTGACGGCGTAGACCTCGTCGGGCTTGAGTGACTTGGGCTTGTCCCAGGGCATGGCGCGGTGGATGTAGTCCCACAGCGTGGAGACCGTGGGCACCTTCATCAGCGTGGTGCGACCGGGGTAGTCGGTGCGCCGCAGGGTGGCGACGCGGCCGGTCTTCACGTCATCGGCGGTGGTGCCGCCCACGAGCGGCATGAAGACCGAGTTGGACTCGCCAAAAAAGCCATGGCAGCTGGCGCAGCGCTCCTCCCAGATATCCTGACCCTGGGCCACCGTGCCCTTGCCGGGTGGCAGGCCTTTGAAGTCGGGGCGCACGTCGATGTCCCAGGCGGCCACCTCCTTGGGGGTGGCGGCGCGGCCGATGCCGGGGAACTTGTCCTGCGCCAGGGCCGGCAGGGCGACGCTCGCGGCCAGCAGCGCGGCGGCGAGGGTGTCACGCAATCTGAACATTTTTCACCTCGCCGTTTTCCTGCACCAGCCAGGACTGGATGGCGTTGTTGTGATAGATGGAGCGTGTGCCGCGCACCGCGCGCAACTGCTTGTAGCTGGGCTGCACATAGCCCGTCTCGTCCATGGCCCGGCTTTGCACGATGGTGGGCTTGCCGTCCCAGACCCAGTCCAGGTTGAAGCGCGTCAGGCATTTGTCGAGCACCGGCGTCTCCAGCCGCGCCGTGCGCCAGTTGCGCCCGCCATCGACGGACACGTCCACGCGCTTGACCTTGCCGCGCCCCGACCAGGCCAGGCCGGTGATGTTGTAGAAGCCTTTGTCCAGCAGCACCTGGCCGCCCGAGGGGGTGGTGATGACGCTCTTGCACTCCTGGATGCTGGTGTACTGGCGGTGCTGGCCGTCGGGCATCAGGTCGATGTAGTGGATGGCCTCGTCCTTGCTGGCCCAGGGCTGGTCGCCCAGCTCGATGCGGCGCAGGTACTTCACCCAGCTCACGCCCTGCACGCCCGGCACCACCAGGCGCAGGGGGTAGCCGTTTTCGGGGCGCAGCATCTCGCCGTTCTGGCCATAGGCCACCAGCACCTGGCCGCTGGTGACCAGGCTCATGGGGATGGTGCGCGTCATCGACGAGCCGTCCGCCCCTTCGGCCAGCACGAACTTGGCCGCTTTCAGGTCGGCGCCGGCATGTTCGAGTAGCGTGATCAGCGGCACGCCGGTGAATTCGCTGCACGACAGCATGCCGTGCGTGTACTGGCAGGTGGGCACGGCCACGTTGCCCCAGTCCACGGCGGTATTGGCGCCGCATTCGATGAAGTGAAAGCGCGACACGCTGGGCAGGCGCATGATCTCGTCCATGGTGAAGACCTTGGGGGTCTTGACCATGCCGTTGATCATCAGCCGGTGCTGGGCGGGATCGACGTCCCACCAGCCCTGGTGGTGGCGCTCGAAGTGCAGGCCGCTGGGCGTGACGATGCCAAACAGCGACTGCAGCGGCGCAAACGACACCGAGGCCTGGTTGGTCTGCGTCAGCCCCGGGCTCTGGCGGCGCTGTACATTGCCCTCGTACTGCGAGGGGCGGCCGTAGCCATCGGTGGCCACGGGCTGGCCCAGGCCGGTGCTGTGCGCGGGCAGGTTCAGGATGGCGGGGTCACCATCGCCCGTGTCCCTGGCTTGCGCGGCCGCATGGCTGGCGGCGCTGCCCGCCATGGCGGCGGCAAAGGCGCTGCGGATGAAGTTGCGGCGCCCCTGCCTGCCCTCGGCGAACACGGTGCGTACCCCCGTGGCGTCAAGAAAATGCTCGGGTGCCTTGCGCAGCCGCCCGCGCTCTTGGCTGGCGGGTGCGGGCTGGGCCTGTATCTGGGCCATGGGGTTGTCCCTCCATATATTAGCGACCGCTGATGTTATCTACTATTGCGGTAGCGCAACCCAGGGTTTATGCGGTCGATGTAGCCAACCAGGTCATGGATTTCCCTGGATTCAGCGTATTCCCTGGGCCGTCAGCTGCAGCACGCGGGCGGCGCGCGCCGCTGCCGCGGCCGAGTGGGTGACCAGCACCAGCGCTGCACCATGCTCCCGGGTCTGGGCCAGCAGCAGATCCATGATGCGTGCCGCCGTGCCGGGGTCCAGGTTGCCCGTGGGCTCGTCGGCCAGCAGCAGGGCGGGGTGGTGCACCAGCGCGCGGGCAATGGCCACGCGCTGCAGCTGGCCGCCGCTGAGCTGGTGCGGCAGCCGGTCGCCCAGGCCGTCCAGCCCCACGGCGGCCAGCATCTGTGCGACGCGCGCGGCATCGGGGCGGCCCTGCAGCAGCAGCGGCAGGCCGACGTTCTGCGCCACGTCCAGGTGCGGCAGCACATGGAAGGCCTGGAACACAAAGCCCACATGGCTGCGCCGCCACAGCGCGCGCTGGGTATCGTCCAGCCTGCCCAGATCGACGCCCTGGTGCAGCACCTGGCCCGCGTCCCAGCGGTCCAGCCCCGCCAGGCAGTTGAGCAGCGTGGACTTGCCCACGCCCGAGTCACCGACGATGGCGACGAACTCACCCGCGTGCACCTCCAGGTGGACGTTCTCGAAGACGCTCTGCGCGCCGTAGCGCCGGGCCAGGCCGCGCACCTGCAGCAGTGGCGCGGCGCCGGTCATGCGCCGGTGCCGAGCACATGCGCGCAGACGGCGCGCACCAGTTGTGCGCCGGCGTCGGGCGCGTCACAGGCGATGGTGTGGCGCCCCGGCATGCTGCGCAGCCAGGTGATCTGGCGCTTGGCCAGCTGGCGCGTGGCGGCAATGCCGCGTTCGGGCAGGCTGGCCATGGGGTGCAGACCGTCCAGCGACTCCCAGGCCTGGCGATAGCCCACGCAGCGCATGCTGGGCAGGTCGGGGTGCAGGTCGCCGCGCGCGCGCAGGCGCAGCACCTCGTCGAGAAAGCCCGCCGCCAGCATGGCGTGAAAGCGCTGGGCGATGCGCTCGTGCAGCCAGGCGCGGTCTTGTGGTTCCAGGCAAAAAAGGCTTGTAACGCTTATGGGGCGGGCGCCAAAAGCTTCTGTTTTGATAGTGTGAAAGCTCGACAGCGGCCGGCCCGAGACATGCCAGACCTCCAGCGCGCGCTGTATGCGCTGGCTGTCGCCGGGTGCCAGGCGTGCGGCCGTCTGCGGATCGACGCGCGCCAGCTCGGCGTGCATGCCGGCCCAGCCTATGGCTGCGGCCTGCTGTTCCAGGCGCGCGCGCACGGCGGGGTCGGCGGCCGGCATGTCGTCCAGGCCGTCCAGCAAGGCCTTGAAGTACAGCATGGTGCCGCCCACCAGCAGCGGCAGGGCGCCGCGCGCGCGGATCTCGGTGATCAGCCGCGTGGCGTCGCGCACGAACTCGGCCGCGCTGTAGGCCTGCAGGGGGTCGCGGATGTCGATCAGGTGGTGCGGCATGCGGGCCAGCTCATCGCGCGTGGGCTTGGCCGTGCCTATGTCCATGCCGCAATACACCAGGGCCGAATCGACGCTGATGATCTCCACCGGCAGCCGTGGCGCCAGCGCCTCGGCAATGGCGAAGGCCGCCGCCGTCTTGCCCGAGGCCGTGGGGCCGGCCAGGGCGATGGCGGGGATGGGGTCACGGTGCATCGGCGCTCTCCTGCGGGGCGTGGCGCTGCACCAGCGTCCAGGCAATGGCAGCCAGCAGCAGCGACCACAGGGCCACGCCCTGCACCAGCGGCCAGACGGTTCCGTCCAGCGCGCCGCCCAGCCAGCGGCCAATGGCAAAGGCCGCCAGCATCATCATGAAGCCATTGAGCGCCGATGCCACGCCAGCCGCCTGCGGAAACGGCCCCACTGCGCCCGATTGCCCGCAGGGCTGGTGGATGCCATGGCCCAGCATGAACAGGTAGAACGGCGGCAGCAGCGCCGCCACGCTGTGCCAGCCCAGGGCGGCGGCCAGCAGCATCAGCAGCCCGCCGCTGGCGCTCAACAACCCGGCAATGGCCACCGTGCGCTTCAGGCCATGGCGCGCCAGCAGGCGCCGGCACAGCAGCGTGCCCAGCAGGTAGGCCGCGGCGGTGGACAGCAGCGTCAGCCCGTACTGCGTGCGCGAGCTGCCCAGCACGTCCAGGTACACGAAGGACGAGGCCGCCAGAAAGGTGAACAGCCCGCCATAGCTGGCCGTGGTCAGCAGCGAGAAGGCCCAGAACGTGGGCGTGCGCAGCACCAGTGCCCAGGTGCGCACCAGCGTCGCCGGGTGCAGCGCCCGTGGGTTGCGCTGGCCCAGCGTCTCGGGCAGGCGCAGGGCCACCAGGGCCAGCGTGGCCACGGCATAGGCGGTGAGCACTAGCAGCGCCGCGCGCCAGCCCAGCCATTCGGTCAACAGGCCGCCCAGCGGGGCGCACAGGCAGGCGATCAGCCCCAACCCGGTGAGCGCTTTGGACATGGCGCGCGCCCCCGCCAGCGGCGTGTACAGGTCGCGCACGATGGCGCGCGCGCACATCACCACCGCGCCCATGGCCAGGCCCTGGGCCGTGCGCCAGGCCACCAGCAGATCCATGGACGGCGCCAGCACCGCACCCACCGAGGCCAGCGTGTACAGCCCCAGCCCGGCGAGCAGCACCGGCCGGCGGCCAAAGCGATCCGACAGCGGCCCCCATGCCAGCTGCGAGCAGCCAAAGGCCAGCAGCAGCGCCGACAGCGTGAGCTGGCCTGCGGCCACGTCCGCACCCAGGCCGCGCGTGAGCGCGGGCAGGGCGGGCAGGTACAGGTCGGTGGTGACGGGCTGGATGCTCAGCAGCAGGGCCAGCACCACGATGGCCAGGCCAGCGGGCACGGCCGGTGCCTGCTGCGCTCCTATGGCTGCGGACGGGACGGACATGATGCGCGCGAGGGTAGCAGAGTCTGATCGGCCGTGCAGGGCGTGCCAATACGATCAAAAATGGCTGCAGCGCACTGTAGTTAAGCGCAAACAGCTATTAATAATATAGTATGAATGGGCGCTGAAGAGGCGCTGTTCAGGGGGTGCAAGCTGCGGTGGGGCGTGCCGCGCGGCGGCTTTGCCACCGCTGGCGCACCGGGTTCACAGCGCCGCGCGCAGGCGTTCGGCGTAGCCGGCCAGCGTCTGGGCCGGCGGCTCCTGGCGCGGCCAGGTCAGGCCCAGGCCATCGCCCTCGTGGCGCGGCACCACATGCATGTGAAAGTGGGCCACGGTCTGCCAGCCCAGTATGCCATTGGCCTGCAGCAGGGTCAGGCCCGGCGGGTCGAAGCTGGCCTGTATGGCGCGCGCCACGCGGTGCGCGGTCTGCATCACGGCGGCGGCCTCTTCGGGTGTGGCGTCCAGCAGCGTGGCCGCGTGACGCCGGGTGGCCACGAGCACATGGCCCGGTGTGACCTGGCCGATGTCCATGAAGGCGATGGTCAGCGCGTCCTCGTACACCTTGGCGGCGGGGATGCTGCCCTGCACCAGTCGGCAAAAGATGCACTGGCCGGGTGGTGAGGTATCGACAAACATGGGCATGGGGGGCTTCTCCGTCTTCGTGTGGTCAGGGGCAAAAACAAGGGGCACGCGGCCATCAGCCAGCGTGCCCCGTGCGCGAGAGCTTAAACCGATCAGAAGCGGTGGCGTATGCCCACGCCGAAGCTGTTGCCTGTCGGTTGGCTGGTGATGCGGTCGTTCATGAACATGGCGTACACGTCGGTGCGCTTGGACAGGTAGTAGTCGTAGCCCACGGTGAAGGTCTTGCGATCCAGGTTGGAGGCCGACAGCTCGGTCTTGGCCCAGGACGCCAGCAGGCTGCCGCCGCCCAGCGGTGCGGATGCGCCAAGCTGCAGCGTCTTGGCCTTGTCCGGGCTGTTGTCGGCCTTGGTCTGGCCATAGCTCAGGTAGGGCTTGACCGCCTTGAAGTCATAGGCGGCGGCCAGCATCCAGTCCTTCTTGGTCGTGCCCAGGTAGGTGTTGGGAACCGCGGGGTTGCTGATCTGGTCGCGTTCGTAATAGCCCGTCACCGTCAGGGGGCCGCCAAAGTAGAAGAAGTTGGCGCCAATGTTCTTCTTGCCGTTGTCGCCTGGCTGCTCGCCAAACTGGTATTGCAGGTTGGCCTTGAAGCCGCCGATGTTGGGCGTGCTGTAGACGATCTGGTTGCTCCAGCCGGTGTCGGACGGCGTGGTGGCCTTCCAGTTCGAGGCGTTGAACAGCGGCACGTTCTTGTGCAGGATCAGTGGTGAGAACTCGAACGAGTCGCCCAGCGGATTGCCGATGACCGAGGGCAGGAAGTTGGGCGCCATCCAGCGGCCCAGCAGCACCGAGCCAAAACCGCCCGACAGGCTGACGTTGGCGTCGCGCGAGAAAAAGGTGTCCTTCGGAAAGCGCCCCTGGGTACCGTCATCGACCTGGATGAACGAGGTCAGCTGGAAGCTGGCCTTGAGGCCGCCGCCCAGGTCTTCCGTGCCCTTGAAGCCGAACCACGAGGTGGTCATGCCGCCGCTGTCGACGACCGACTTGCGCTTGGCGTCGCCGGCCATCTTCATGGAGCCGGCATACACATCCATCAGGCCGGTGACCTGGACGGAGGATTGGGCGTGGGCGCCGGCGGCGCACAGCGCGGCGGTGGCAAGGGCAATCAGCTTGTGGTTCATGGGTTTGTCTCCGGTGGGGCCTGGCATGGCTGGGTGCCTGCAGGCGATCCTGTGGGGGGTGTTGCACGGCGCCGGGCCTGGCGCAAGCGTGTCAGCGCGCCATTTTGGTGACGCGCCATCCATGTCGCCAGTTTTTTCGGCCGTACGGGTGCAGAGTGTTGCGTGTATACAAAAATGGCATGCAAAGAGCCGCATATTGTTGACGGCCGTGCTAACCCACTATTGATATTCCTCAAAGTGCAAAAGTGGGTACGCCGGCACAGTGGCGCCTATGTTCCCCATTCCGTCCTCAGACCAGTCCGTGCAGATCGAGGTGGCCACCGCGGGCGAAGTGCTGCGTCAGCGCCACCAGCAACCCGCCTCCGTGCTCTACCTGGACAGTGGCCGAGTGCTGCTGGGCGTGCGCGAGGACGGCGTGTTGCGCCACCAGCTCGGCGTGATCGAAGGGCCGTTCTGGCTCGACGCCGCCACGGCCCTGCTGGACCAGCCCTGCGCCGTGGACATGGTGGCCGACACGCGCGTGCAGTTGCGCCGCGTGCCGCTGGAGGACTTCAAGCGCAGCTTTGACGATCTGCCCGAGCCGGCGCAGGCCCTGCTGCGCGACATGGCCACCGGCTATTGCCAGCAAACCGAGCTGGCCGTCAGCCGCCTGGCGCAGGACGCCGAGGCGCGCTGCGCCCAATGGTTGTTGCGCCACGCGCACAACGCCGAGGATGGCGGCCTGCGCGTCACCCTGCACCAGCGCAAGCGCCTGATCGCCGCGCAACTGGGCATCGCCCCCGAGACCCTGTCGCGTGTGCTGCGCCACCTGCGCGAGCATGGCTTGATCACCGGCACCGGCAATGTGCTGAACCTGCCGCAGCCACGCGCGCTGCAGATGGTGGCGGGGTTTTAACCACCCCTGTCTTGCTTTCAGCAGGCAAAAGCGCTGAAACCCGGCGGTTTCAGCGCTTTTTGCATCTATTTGTTTCAAATATGACGTGCATTTGCCGCGTGTCAGGGTTTTCATCCGTGGCTCACAGGGTTCCACCCAAGCCGGGCCATGGAGGCGCTGCGTATATTGGCCCGAGGTCATTTTCTCGCCCGCCCATATGCAGCGCTTCACCTTCCATCTGCTTGCCACAGGCGCTTCAAAAGCGGAGTGGGTATGAACTTGCCTGCGCATCAACCCGCGGCGTGGGAGCCGGAGGCTGAGGAATCGACGGCCTCGGGCTGGTTCCCCGGGCCGCTGGTGCGCAAGCTGCTTCTGGTGGCGCTGGCCGCCATTGCGCTGTCTGGCTCGCTTGCTGCCTGGTGGGTCTCGCATGCCATGGGCCAGGAGGCCATGGACAGGCTGGTGAGCCAGCAGAACGACGAGGTGGAGTTGGTCGCGCGCCTGCTGGCGAGCAAGATCGAGCAGAGCCAGAAAGTGCTGTCCACCGTGGCCGAGGGCATCACGCCGGAGATACTTGAATCGCCCGCGTCGTTGGGCTGGCTGCTGCAGCAGGGCCTGCCGGCGGTGCGCTTCTTCGATGCCATCCAGGTGGCGCGCAAGGACGGCACCCTGAGCGTGAATCTGCGCTATGGCCGGCTGGCCAAGGCCTCGGATCTCGACCCCACCGAGCGCGACTACCTGGTGCGCACCCTGGTCAACGGCAAGCCGCTGGTGTCGGGCCTGATCGGCAATAGCCCGACCGATGCGCGTGTGATGTTCACCATGCCGCTGCTGCGCGGCGAGGGGCGGGTCATGGGCGTCGTGTCGGGCGTGCTGCGGCTGCAGTCGCAGGGCTTGCTGCCGCATTCGCTGTCGTTGCCGGAACGCAGCGATTCACGGCTGGTCATTTTCACGCGCGACGGGGTCATCCTGTCGCACCCGAATCTGGAGCGTGTGCTGGGCCAGGTGAGCGATGAGCCCGGCCTGGCCCAGGCCTATGCCGATTGGCGCGCTGCCGGGCAAACATTCGCGGGTGGCGCGGCCGCGCAGCCGCAGGCCGATCATGTGGTCAGCCTGGCCGGCGTGCCCATGCCGCAGTGGATGGTGGCGCGGGTCAGCGACGCCCAGTCCATGTTGGCGCCGTTGCAGCAGGCCCAGCGCCGCGCCTGGGGGCAGGTGGCGGTGGCCGCGGGCGGCGTCTGCCTGCTGGCCACGCTGTTCATGCTGTGGCTGGCGCGGCCGTTGACGCTGCTGCGCCTGCGCGTACGGGCGGCGCTGGAGGCCGACGAGCGCTCGGCCTCGACCGCCGAGGGGGCTGACGAACCCTGGCCCCGCTCCAGCGGTGAAGTGGACGATGTGGTGCGCGTGTGTACCCGGCTGCTGGAGGGCCGGCGCAAGTCCCAGCGCGGCGCGGACACCCTGGTGCGCCAGCTGCAGGCGGTGCTGGAGCATGTGCCGCTGGGCATTGCGGTCACGCGTGCCGAGCAGGTGGAGGTGGTGAGCCAGCAGGTTTGCCGCCTGCTGGGCTATGCGCCACAGGAGTTGCAGGGGCGCAACCTGATCGACCTGCTGGCCCCGCATGAGGATGGGCTGGATACGGCCCAGCAGGTGCATGAGGCGTTTGCCGCGCATGGCGCGTTTGACGGTGAACTGCCCCTGCTGCGCAAGGACGGCAGCGTCTTGTGGGGCCATGTGCGAGGCCAGCTGGTGCAGCCCGGCGAGCCCGGGCGCGGCGTGGTCTGGACCGTGCAGGATTGCACCGCCGAGCGTGAGGCGCGCGCGCAGCAGGCCTGGGAGAGCAGCCACGATGCGCTGACCCAGCTGCTCGACCATGGCGAGTTCGAGCGCCGCCTTCGGGTGCTGCTGGCCGAGCGGGCCCAGCGCGCGGCGCAACCGGGCGCGCTGGCGCCGGAGCAGGGCGTGCTGCTGTTCATGGACGTGGATCATTTCACCGTGGTCAATGATCTGGCGGGCCGGGCCGTGGCTGACGATGTGCTGCGCCGCCTGGCACGCCTGCTGGAGGCCGAGGTCCAGCGCAGTGGCTGGGCGGCGCGCCTGGGTGGTGATGAATTCGCCGTGCTGCTGCCCGCCAGCAGCCTGGCCAATGGCCAGGCCGTGGCCGAGCGTTTGCGTGCCACGGTGCGGGCCTGGGAGCCCGCCTACCAGGGGCGCAGCTTCACGCTGGGCCTGAGCATAGGCCTGGTGCCGCTGGCGCCGGGGCTGCGCGACGCGGCCGCCGTGCTGCACGCGGCCGACATGGCCTGCTACGAGGCCCAGTGTGCCGGGCGCAACCGCGTCCACCTGGGAGCGGTGCGCGTTCGCGCGTGATGCACGATGCTGCGGCGCGGGGGGCTGTGCCGGAGCGTTGATACTATTAAATAAATAGCTATCAGCACGCATTGGGGAAGCGCTATATGCCTTTTTCATTCAAAATCGCAAGACAAAAAACTAGGAGACAATCTCGGCATGAATCCACCCCCCCAATCTGATGCCGCCGCCATGCCCACGCGGGCGGCGCCGCGGCTGCAGTTGGCGGGCATCACCAAGCGCTACCCGGCCGTGCTGGCCAACGACGCCATATCGCTCACCGTGCAGCCCGGCGAGGTGCATGCCGTGCTGGGCGAGAACGGCGCCGGCAAGTCCACCTTGATGAAGATCATCTACGGCGCCGTCAAGCCCGACGCCGGGCAGATGCTGTTCGACGGCCGGCCCGTGCAGGTGAAGAACCCACAGGAGGCGCGTCAGCTCGGCATTGCCATGGTGTTCCAGCATTTCAGCCTGTTCGACACCCTGACCGTGGCCGAGAACGTCTGGCTGGGCCAGGACAGGCGCCTGCCACTGGCCGAGGTGGCGCGCCGCATCAGCGCCACGGCGGCCGAGTACGGGCTGGACATTGACCCGCAGCGGCCCGTGCACACCCTCTCGGTGGGCGAAATGCAGCGCGTGGAGATCATTCGCGCGCTGCTCACCCAGCCCAAGCTGCTGATCCTGGACGAGCCCACTTCGGTGCTCACGCCGCAGGCCGTGGACAAGCTCTTCGTGGTGCTGAGAAAGCTGGCCAGCGAGGGCTGCTCCATCCTCTACATCAGCCACAAGCTGCACGAGATCCGCGAGCTGTGCAGCGCCTGCACGGTGATGCGCGCGGGCAAGGTGACGGGCGTGTGCAACCCGGCGCAGGAGTCCAACGCCTCGCTGTCGCGCCTGATGATTGGCGCCGAGCCGCCACGGCTGACGCACCGCGCGCTGAGCGCGGGCGAAGTGGTGCTGCACACGCGCAACCTGAGCTTGCCGGCCACCGACCCGTTTGGCGTGCCGCTGCTGGCCATCGACCTGGATGTGCGCGCCGGCGAGGTGGTGGGCATTGCCGGCATCTCGGGCAACGGGCAGAAGGAGCTGCTCTACGCGCTGTCGGGCGAAGACCAGCGCGCGCAACCGGCCATGGTGCAACTGGCGGGCAAGAACGCCGGCCGCCTGAGCCCGCGGCGCCGGCGCGCCCTGGGCCTGCACTTCGTGCCCGAGGAGCGCCTGGGCCGTGGCGCCGTGCCCAGCATGAGCCTGGCGCACAACCTGCTGCTCACGCGCGGCAACGCGGTGGGCCGGGGCGGCTGGCTGCGCATGGGGCAGCTGCAGCACCAGGCGCGCGCCATCATCGAGCGCTTCCATGTCAAGGCCGGTGGGCCGAATGCGCCGGCCCAGTCGCTGTCGGGCGGCAACCTGCAGAAGTTCATCGTCGGCCGCGAGATCGACGCCGCGCCCAGGCTGCTCATCGTCAGCCAGCCCACCTGGGGCGTGGACGTGGGCGCGGCGGCGCAGATCCGTGGCGAAATACTGCAGCTGCGCGACAAGGGCTGCGCGGTGCTGGTCATCAGCGAGGAGTTGGACGAATTGTTCGAGATCTGTGACCGCCTGCATGTGCTGGCCAAGGGGCGGCTGTCGCCCAGCGTGCCGCGTGCCGAGGCGACGGTGGCGCGCATAGGCGAATGGATGAGCGGCCTGTGGCATGCCGATGTGCAGCAGCACCTGGGCGCTGGCGGCGCAGATCAGGGGGGCGGCCATGCTCAAGCTTGAGGCGCGGCCCCAGGCCTCGCGCCTGTGGGCCTATGGCTCGCCGTTGCTGGCGCTGGCGATCACGGTGCTGATCGGCGTGGCGCTGTTCGCCGCGCTGGGCAAGGACCCGCTGCGCGGCCTGCAGGTGTTCTTCTGGGAGCCCATCAAGTCGCCCTACGCGCTGGGCGAGCTGGCGCTCAAGGCCACGCCGTTGCTGCTCATAGCCCTGGGTCTGGCGGTGTGCTTTCGCTCGAATGTCTGGAACATCGGTGCCGAGGGGCAGTTCGTCATTGGCGCCGTGGCCGCAGGTGGCGTGGCGCTGCTGGCCGACAAGGGCACGGGGCCGTGGATCGTGCCGGTCATCCTGGTGGCGGGCGTGCTCGGCGGCATGGCCTGGGCGGGCATCACGGCGCTCTTGCGCGACCGCTTCAATGCCAACGAAATTCTGGTCAGCCTGATGCTGGTGTATGTGGCCACGCTGCTGCTCGGCTACCTGGTCTATGGGCCGTGGAAGGACCCGATGGGCTACAACTTCCCGCAGACCAAGATGTTCGAGCGCGTGACGCAGATGCCCAAGCTGTTCGCCGGCTCGCGCGTGACCATCGGCCTGCCGCTGGCGCTCATCGGCGTGGCGCTGCTGTGGGCCTTTCTGTTTCGCACGCGCGCCGGCTTTGCGCTGCAGGTGGGCGGGCTGGCGCCGGCGGCGGCGCGCTACGCGGGCTTTTCGTCGCGGCGCGCGCTGTGGACGGCGCTCTTGATATCGGGCGGCACGGCCGGCCTGGCCGGCGCGCTGGATGTCGCCGGGCCGATCGGTCAGCTCACACCCTTCGTGCCGGCGGGCTACGGCTTTGCGGCCATCATCGTGGCCTTCGTGGGGCGACTGCACCCGGTGGGCATGGTGTTTTCGGCCCTGCTGATGAGCATGTTCTACATCGGCGGCGAGCTGGCGCAGTCGCGCCTGGGCCTGCCCAAATCACTCACCGGCGTGTTCCAGGGCCTGCTGCTGTTCACGCTGCTGGCCTGCGACACGCTGATCGCCTACCGCCTGCGCTGGGTGGCAACGCAGAAGGGGCTGGCTTGATGGAATCGTACGCATTGCTGCTGGGCAGCACGCTGAGCGCCGGCACGGTGCTGGCCATTGCCGCCCTGGGCTTGCTCATCAACGAAAAATCCGGCATCGTGAATCTGGGCGCCGAGGGCATGATGCTGTGCGCCGCCATCGCCGCCTTTGCCACCGTGGTGCATACCGGCAGCTTTGCGCTGGGCCTGCTGGCCGGCATGGCCGCGGGCGCGCTGCTGGCGGCGCTGTTCGGCTGGCTGGTGATCTGGCTGAATACCAACCAGTACGCCACGGGGTTGGCGCTGTCGTTGTTCGGCGTGGGTTTTTCGGCCTTTGTGGGCATCAGCTATGTGCAGGCCAAGCTGCCGGATACGCCCAAGTTCTCCTGGCCGGTGCTGGGTGATCTGCCGGTGGTCGGTCAGGCCTTGTTCAGGCACCACCCGCTGGTGTATCTGACCATGGTGCTGGTGCTGCTGATGGTGTGGTTTCTGTACCGCACGCGCGCCGGCCTGGTGCTGCGCTCGGTGGGCGAATCGCCCGGTTCGGCGCACGCGCTGGGCTACCCGGTGCGCCGCATACGCCTTCTGGCGGTGATGGCCGGCGGGGCGCTGTGCGGGCTGGCGGGGGCCTATGTCTCCACCGTCTACACGCCGCTGTGGGTAGAGGGCATGGTCGCCGGGCGCGGCTGGATCGCGCTGGCGCTGACCACCTTTGCCACCTGGCGGCCGGCACGCGTGCTGCTGGGAGCCTACCTGTTTGGCGGCGTGACCATGCTGCAGTTTCACCTGCAGGCCAGCGGCGTGCAGCTGGCCAGCCAGCTGCTGTCCATGCTGCCCTATCTGGCCACCATCGTGGTGCTGGTGTTGATCTCGCGCAACCCGACCTGGATTCGTGCCAATATGCCGGCCTCGCTGGGCAAGGCCTTCCACCCCGGCAGCTGATTTTTTACCCCTCCGTTGACTCCCATGCAGCACCTGAACAAACGCACCCTGCTCAAAACCGCCGCCCTGTCGGCCATTGCACTGGCGGCCCTGGCCGGCTGCGGCAAGAAGGAAGAGGCCGCCGCACCGGCCGCCGCTCCCGCTCCCGCCGCCGCCGCGCCCGCGGCCGACAAGCTGAAGATCGCCTTCATGTACGTCAGCCCGATTGGCGACGGCGGCTGGACCTTCCAGCATGACTTGGGGCGCAAGGCCATCCAGGAAAAGTTTGGCGACAAGATCGAAACCTCCTTCGTCGAGAGCGTGCCCGAGAGCGCCGACGCCGAGCGCGTGATGCGTGACATGGCGGGCCAGGGCAACAAGCTGATCTTTGCCACCAGCTTTGGCTACCAGGAGTTTGTGCAGAAGGCCGCGGCCGATCTGCCGGACGTGAAGTTCGAGCACGCCACCGGCTACAAGCAGGCCGCCAACGTGGCCACCTATGACACCAAGACCTTCGAGGGTGCGTACCTGGCCGGCATCGTCGCCGGCGGCATGAGCAAGACCAAGACCGTGGGCGTGGTGGCCTCCGTGCCCATCCCCGAGGTGGTGCGCAATATCAACAGCTTCGTGCTCGGCGCGCAGAGCGTCGATCCGTCCATCAAGGCCAAGGTGGTCTGGGTCAACGAATGGTTCAGCCCGCCGAAGGAGGCCGAGGCCGCCACCAGCCTGATCAACGGCGGGGTGGATGTGATGTACCAGAACACCAACTCGCCCGCGGTGCTCAAGACCGCCGAGGAGCGCGGCATGCGCGCCTTTGGCAAGGACGGCGACATGAGCGCCTTTGCGCCCAAGGCGCACCTGGGCTCGGCCGTGATCGACTGGACGCCGTACTACACCAAGGTGGTCACCGACACCCTGGGCGGCCAGTGGCAAAGCGGCAACTTCTGGTGGGGCGTGAAGGAAGGCGCCATCGACCTGCTGAAGATCGCCGACGACGTGCCCCAGGACATCAAGGACCGCGTGGCCAAGGCCCGCGCCGGCTTGAAGGACGGCAGCTTCGCCGTCTGGACCGGCCCGGTGAAGGACAACACCGGCAAGGAACTGCTGGGCGCCGGCCAGGTGGCGGACGACAAGTTCCTCACCGGCATCAATTTCTATGTGGCGGGCGTGGAGGGCAAGGTGCCCGGCACCGAAGGCAAGTAAACCCCAGCAACGCGCCTGACCACATTCAGGCGCGTTTTTTTGTGTTCATCATCTGAAAGAAAACATGACCGATCTGCACAAGCGTTCCCTGTTCAAGCTGGCCGCCCTGTCGGCCGTCGCCGCCACCGCACTGATGGGCTGCGGCAAGAAGGAAGAGGCCGCGCCGGCCGCCCCCGCCCCCGCGCCCGCTGCGGCACCCGCGGCCAAGGCCGAGCCGCTGAAGATCGCCTTTGCCTATGTCGGCCCGGTGGGCGACGGCGGCTGGTCCTATGCCCATGACCAGGCGCGCAAGAAGCTCGAGGCCGAATTTGGCGACAAGATCCAGACCTCTTACGTGGAAAGCGTACCCGAGGGCCCGGACGCCGAGCGCGTGCTGCGCGACCTGGTCACGCAGGGCAACAAGCTGATCTTTGGCACCACCTTCGGCTACATGGACGTGATGCAGAAGCTGGCCGGTGAATTCCCCGACGTGAAGTTCGAGCATGCCACCGGCTACAAGACCAGCGCCAACATGCGCATCTACGACAGCCGCACCTACGAGGGTGCCTACCTCGCTGGCATCATCGCCGGCGCCATGACCAAGACCAATACCCTGGGCGTGGTCGGCTCGGTGCCCATCCCCGAGGTGCTGCGCAACCTCAACAGCTTCACCCTGGGCGCGCAGAGCGTGAACCCGAAGATCAAGACCAAGGTGGTCTGGGTCAACGAATGGTTCAGCCCGCCCAAGGAGACCGAGGCCGCCACCAGCCTGATCAACGGCGGCGCCGACGTGCTGTTCCAGAACACCGACTCGCCCGCCGTGCTCAAGACCGCGCAGGAAAAGGGCAAGCGTGCCTTCGGCTGGGACAGCGACATGACCGCCTACGGCCCCAAGGCCCACCTGGGCTCGGCCGTCATCAACTGGGCGCCGTACTACATCAAGGCCACGCGCGACGTGCTGGACGGCAGCTGGGCCACGGCACAGAACTGGTGGGGCGTGAAGGAGGGCGCCATCGACCTGGTGTCCATCGCCGAGGATGTGCCCGCCGACATCAAGGCCAAGGTGGATGCCGCCAAGGCCGGTCTGAAGGACGGCAGCTTCGTGATCTGGAAGGGCCCCATCGTGGACAACACCGGCAAGACCGTGCTGGACAAGGACGCTGCGGCCGATGACAAATTCCTCACCGGCATCAACTTCTACGTCCAGGGCGTGGACGGCCAGGTGCCGGGCGGCGACAAGAAGTAAGCCTGGTCTGACCCTCTGAACCCGGAGGCCGCCGCAAGGCGGCCTTTGTTATGTGCGCCCAGCATGGGCGCACTCTTGGAGGTGCAAGTCCTCCCGTAAGTTGATCACGGCGAACGAAGCGAAGCGCAACTGCGAGAGGGTGACTGACCGTGGAGAGGAAGCGTGGAGCGAAGCTGCGAGCCGATGAACAAGAACCGGATAGAAGGCGGTGCCGAGCAGGGCGAGCGGGCATGAAGCCGCAAAGCTCTCGTGATCAAGGCTCAGGCGGCGTAGATCCGGCGGCTGTGCAGCGAAGGAGTGCGTTCTTACCTGGGGAGATCTCGCCTTGTGGGTGAAAGCCCGACGGTCATGCCGGAGCGAGAAGTCAGCAAAGGTCGTAGTAGCTGCAAGCTGGGGCCGATGAGGCCAGAAGGCGACAGCCAAGGGCCGAACGAGAGTGAGTGACCAAGGATCAGGAGATGTCAAAGGCCATGCGTCAGATGCCGGAGCAATCCGGGCGGGCAGGAGCAGCACGCGGTGAAGCCGCGGGTGACTCTGTCAGTGACGAAGCCTGCGGCCCGCTCCTGCAGCACCGGGGCACAGGGTCGGCAAAGCCCAAGGCAGGCACCGGTGGCTTGCTGGAAGCGGCGCTGACGAGACAGAACCTGCAAGCCGCGTGGAAGCGGGTCAAGGCCAACAAGGGTGCGGCAGGGGTGGACGGGCTCGACATCGAGCGGGCCGCCCAGGTGATACGCCGGACTTGGCCCGACATCCGCCAAGCACTGCTGGCAGGAAGGTACCGGCCCAGCCCGGTGCGCAAGGTGATGATTCCCAAACCCGACGGCAGCCAGCGCGAGCTGCATCCGACAATGGAGGCTCCCTATGCCGATCGCGGTCATTGCAAACGCTCTTGCGCGGCCTGGCCGCCGGGGCATCATGGGGCCATCACGCCAAGGAAAGCCCCCATGCCGACAATCCCCACCATCGCTCCCGAACGCCTGCCGGCTCTGCTGGCCGCCATGCCAAAGGCCGAGCTGCACATCCACATCGAGGGCTCGCTGGAGCCCGAGATGATCTTTGCCCTGGCCCGGCGCAATGGCGTGGACCTGCCCTATGCCAACGTCGAGGCGCTGCGCCGCGCCTACGCCTTTACCGACCTGCAGAGTTTTCTGGACATCTACTACGCCGGCGCCAGCGTGCTTTTGAAGGAACAGGATTTTTACGATATGGCCAGCGCCTACCTTGCGCGGGCAGCTATGGATAACGTAGTGCACGCGGAAATCTTCTTCGACCCGCAGACGCATACCGCGCGCGGCGTGGCGATCGACACGGTGATCCAGGGCCTGCACCGCGCCTGCGTGGATGCGCGCGCCGAGCTGGGCATATCCGCCAGCCTGATCCTGAGCTTTCTGCGCCACCTGAGCGAGGAAGACGCCTTCGCCACGCTGGAGCAGGCACTGCCCTGGATGGACAAATTCATAGGCGTGGGCCTGGACAGCAGCGAGCTGGGCCACCCGCCAGAGAAATTTGCCCGCGTGTTCGCACGCTGCCGCGAGTTGGGCCTGCATGTGGTGGCCCATGCGGGCGAGGAGGGGCCGCCGGCCTATATCTGGGGCGCGCTCGATGTGCTCAAGGCCGAGCGCATAGACCATGGCGTGCAGGCTGTGCATGACGCGGCGCTGATGCGCCGCCTGGCAGAGGAGCGCATACCGCTCACCGTGTGCCCGCTGTCCAACCTCAAGCTGTGCGTGTTCCCCAGCCTCGCGGCGCACAACCTGCCGGCGCTGCTGGAAGCGGGCCTGGTGGCCACGGTGAATTCCGATGACCCGGCCTACTTTGGCGGCTACATCAACGCCAACTTCATCCAGACCTTTGCGGCCCTGCCCATCCTCACGGCGCGCCATGCCTGGCAGCTGGCGCACAACAGTTTCGAGGCCAGTTTCGCCCCGCAGGCCGAAAAGCGCGCCTGGGGCGACAGGCTGCAGGCATGCTTTGAGCATCATGCCTCGGCGTGAACGCTTCTTTTTTAATAGCTACTTGCGCTTTATGGGTAAGCTCTAGAGCCATAAATCGCTTGAAATTTGTAGTCCTCACGCCAGCGCCCGCAGCACGGCGCGCACCGGCGAGGCATCGGCCGTGGTCAGCTTGAGCGGCAGGGCGATGAGCTCGTAGTCGCCCTCGGGCACGGCGTCCAGCACCAGGTTCTCCAGCACGCGCAGGCCGCGCCGGCGCAGCACCTGGTGGCTGGGCAGCTCCCGGCTGTCAGCCGGGTCCACGCTGGCCGTGTCTATGCCCACCAGCAGCACGCCGGCGTCGGCCAGGCGCTCCAGGGTCTCGGGTGCGACGGCGCTCAGCTGCGCATCCCAACGATCGACGGGCGCGCTCGCATAGGTGCGCAGCAGCACGCGTGGCGGCAGGTCCGCGCTGACGGCGTGGGCGATGTGGCGCCATTCGACCAGCGGGCCGCAGCCCAGGGCGTGGATCACGCGGCAGGGGCCGATGAAGGCCTGTAGCGCCACGGCGCCTATGGCGACGCCTGCGTTGTCGTAGTGCAGCGGCGCGTCGGCATGCGTGCCTATATGGGGCGACAGGGTCAGGGTGCTCAGGTTCACCGCGCTGTCCGGACCGATGCGGGCGTCCCAGCGCTGCTCGTAGGGCGTGTCGCCGGGATAGACCGGGCTGCTGGCATGCAGCGGCGCCGAGATGTCCCACAGCAGGGGCTGGTAGCTCATGGCACCAGGCCTTCCAGCGGCGCCAGGCCGTGGCGCTGGCGCGCGCGGTTGCAGGCTGCGCTGCCGGCTTCGAACTCACGGCAGGGCGAGGGCCGCCATTCGTAGATGCCGCAGGCCGCGCGCTGGCCCACCTGGCCGGTCAGCGCAGCGCAGCGTGGCCGGGCATGGTCGGTGCCGCGCATGCGGCCGGTGTGGCCGGTCACCTCCACCACCAGGCCCTGGGGTACGCTGCCGCCCATGTCCTCGGTCTCGTGGACGGAGAAGTCGACGCGGAAACTGGCGCAGCAGGCGCCGCAGCTCAGGCAGGGATGGGTGCTCATGGGGTGACAGGAAGAAAGATGGGGATTGTGCAGTGCCTGCCAGGCGCTGAGCTGGATCAAGCCCAGGGCGCGTCGATGCATTAAAATGAGAACCATTTTTATTTGCAACACCCATAGAACATGCAACTCCAGGGCGATACCCAGGCAACCCAGCAAACCCAGGGACTCGACAGCCTGCCGCGTGGCGTGCCCGCCGTGGTGGCCGGCCTGCGCCAGGCCGAGGATGGGCGCGCCAGCGCCATGGCGCTGCGCCTGATGGAGATCGGCTTCCTGCCCGGCGAGCCGGTGCGCGTCATCGCCAAGGGCTTTCCCACGGCCGATCCACTGGCCGTGCGCGTGGGCCAGGCCACGTTTGCGCTGCGCCGCCATGAGGCCGCGCAGGTGCTGGTGCATGTGCCGAGGGGCGCGGCATGAGCGCGGGCCAGGCTGCGGCGGCAGCGTTTACCCATATCGCCCTGCTGGGCAACCCCAACTGCGGCAAGACGGCGCTGTTCAACCTGCTCACCGGCGCGCGCCAGAAGGTGGCCAACTACGCCGGCGTGACCGTGGAGCGCAAGGAGGGCGTGTTTGCCACCGCCAGCGGCCGGCGCGTGCGCGTGCTGGATCTGCCCGGCGCCTACAGCCTGCATGCGCAAAGCCTGGATGAGGCCGTGACGCGCGACGTGGTCACGGGCCGGCGCCCCGGCGAGGCCGTGCCCGAGCTGCTGGTCTGCGTCACCGACGCCACGCACCTGCGCCTGAACCTGCGCCTGGTGCTGGAGGCGCGCGAGCTGGGCCTGCCCATGGTGCTGGTGCTGAACATGAGCGACATGGCCCAGCGCCAGGGCATCGCCATAGACCGTGCGCTGCTGGCGCGCGAGCTGGGCATGCCGGTGCTGGCCACCGTGGGCGTGCGCACCGATGGCGCGCAGGAGCTGCTGCACTGGCTGGATCAGGCCAGGCCAGATGGCCCGGTACAACCACGGCCGCCGACCGATGCGCCGGCCCCGGCCCTGAACGCGCTGGAGCAGGATCAGCCGCAGCGCGTGCAGCGCCTGCACCAGGAGGTACGCCGCATCATGGGCCTGGCCGTGCGCGAGCCGGCGCAGCGCCTGGAGCAGGATGACCGCATCGACGCCGTGGTGCTGCACCCGCTGTGGGGCACGCTGCTGCTGGCGGTGACGCTGTTCTTGATGTTCCAGGCGGTGTTCAGCTGGGCCGAGCTGCCCATGGGCTGGATCGAGGGCGCCACGGCGCTGGCCGCCGAATGGCTCAATGCCCACATGGCCGACGGCCCGCTGCGCAGCCTGCTGGCCGACGGGGTGATTGCCGGCGTCGGCGGGGTGGTGGTGTTTTTGCCGCAGATCCTGATCCTGTTCTTCTTCATCCTGGCGCTGGAAGAGTCGGGCTACCTGCCGCGCGCGGCCTTTCTGCTGGACCGCATCATGGGCGTGGTGGGCCTGTCGGGGCGCTCCTTCATCCCGCTCTTGTCCAGCTTTGCCTGCGCCGTGCCGGGCATCATGGCCACGCGCTCCATCCCTGACTGGCGCGACCGGCTGGTGACCATCCTGATAGCGCCGCTGATGACCTGCTCGGCGCGCCTGCCGGTGTATGCGCTGCTCATCGCGGCCTTCATCCCCGAGCGCGAGGTGGCCGGCCTGTTCAACCTGCAGGGCCTGGTGCTGTTTGCTCTGTACCTGGGGGGCATCCTGAGCGCCATGGCCGTGGCGGCGGTGGCCCGGCTGGCGCGGCGCAGTGCCGGCGTGGCGCCGCTGCTGATGGAGCTGCCCAGCTACCGCTGGCCCAGCCCGCGCAACCTGGCGCTCGGCCTGTGGGAGCGCGCCGGCATCTTTCTGCGCCGCGTGGGCGGCATCATCCTGGCCGTCACGGTGCTGCTGTGGTTCCTCTCGACCTACCCGGCGCCGCCCGATGGCGCCACCGGAGCGGCCATCGAATACAGCCTGGCCGGCCGCCTGGGCGCCGTGCTGGAAATGATCTTCGCCCCCATAGGCTTCAACTGGCAGATCAGCATTGCCCTGGTGCCCGGGATGGCCGCGCGCGAGGTGGCGGTGAGCGCCCTGGGCACGGTGTACGCCATTGCCGCCTCGGCCGACGACACGGCGGCGCAGCTGGCGCCGCTGCTGGCCGGCCAATGGTCGCTGGCTACGGCGCTGTCGCTGCTGGTGTGGTTCATCTTCGCGCCGCAATGCGTCTCGACCATCGCCGCCGTGCGGCGCGAGACCAACGGCTGGCGCTGGCCATTGGTGATGACGGCCTATCTGTTCACGCTGGCCTATGGCGCCAGCTTCGTGACCTATCGCTTGGCCCTGGCATGGGGCGGAGGTTGAAGCATGTTGCAAGAACTCATCGTCGCCCTGATCGTTGTCGTTGCCGTGGCCTATATGGCCTGGCGCTATCTGCCTGCCGCCTGGCGCCAGCGCCTGGGCCGCGTGCACCCCGGGCTGGCTGCGGGGCCGGGTGGCTGCGGCAGTGGCGGTGGTGGTGGTTGCAGCAGCTGCGGCGGCTGCGGTACGCGGGCCCAGGCCGGGGTGCAGCAGCAGAGCGTGGCGCCGCCCGCGCCAGTGGCACGCAACGCCGATAGTTTGCAATCAAATCAATAGCTGTAGGCGCTTGATGGACGGGTGTTAGAGCCCATTTTTGCCCTATAAATTGGCATCAGGCCGCGAGCGGAAAATCTTCCCAGGGCGCATAAAGCGGCGGCAGGCCGTGGCGTGCACGCGCTTCGTTGCAGCGCTCTGTGCCCATCTGGAACTGGTCGCAGGTCGAAGGTCGTTGTTCATAGATGCTGCAGATCGACTGCTTGCCGCAGCGTCCTGTCAGCGCCACGCAGCGCACCGGATGGCGCTCCGTGCCATCCATGCGCCAGCGGTTGCCATGCACCTCATGGGCCAGCGCATCGGGCACGCTGCCGCCCATGGATTGCAGTTCGTAGACGGGAAATTCGACACGGTATTCGTGGCAGCAGGCGCCACAGGTCAGGCAGGGGTGGACGGAATCGGACATGGTTCCGGGCCAGGCGGACAGCCCGAAGGAGCGCGAGGCGCCTGTCAGGAGGGGGGCTGCAGGTGGGGGTAGAGGAGGAAACGCGCCCGCGGACAAGCCACCGGGCGATCAGATCGGGGCGTGCATGCGATGCAGCGGGCGCATCATGTGGTGGCGGTAGGCGTCGGTCATGGGCGCGCGCCGCGTGCAGGAGGAAAAACCATGGGGCAGGATTTTCGCATCGGCGAGCATGTGCGCTGGAATTCCGAGGCCGGTTTCGTGACCGGCCGCATCATCGCCGTGCACACGCAGGATTTTGACTACAAGGGCCACCGGCACCGCGCGACGCCCGAGAACCCGCAGTACGAAATCCAGAGCGACAAGACCGAGCACATCGCCGCGCACCGCGGCGCGGTGCTGCAGCGCATCCCATGATGCCGACCGTCTACACCGTCGGCCATTCCAACCACAGCCTGGCGGATTTTCTGGCGCTGCTGGCGCAGGTCGATGTGCAGTGCCTGGTGGATATTCGCAAGCTGACCGGCTCGCGCGCGCAGCCGCAGTTCAACGCCGACGCGCTGGCCGCCGCGTTGGCCACGCAGGGCGTGGGCTATCTGCATTTGGCGGCGCTGGGCGGCCTGCGCGGACGCAGCCCAGGAATGGACGGCCAGCGCAATGGCTGGTGGAGCAACGCCAGCTTTCACCGCTATGCGGACTACTCCTGCACGCAGGCGTTTGCCCAGGGCCTGCAGCAGCTGCTGATGCTGAGCGAGCAAAAACGCTGCGCGCTGATGTGTGCCGAGGCCGTCTGGTGGCGCTGCCATCGGCGCATCGTCGCCGACCACCTGCTCGCGCACGGCTGCCAGGTGCTGCACATCATGGGACTTGGCAAGGTGGAGCCCGCGCACCTGAGCGCTGGAGCTGTCGTGGGGGAGCAAGGGATGGTGAGCTACCCGGGGGGTGATTGCAACCGCGTTGGCCTCACGCCACCCGGCCGAGCAGAAGGTACTCCATGAGTGCTTTCTGCACGTGCATTCGATTCTCAGCCTCGTCCCAGACGACGGATTGGGGGCCGTCGATCACGTCGGCCATCACCTCCTCGCCGCGGTGCGCGGGTAGGCAGTGCATGAACAGGGCGTCACTCTTGGCCACGGCCATCATCTCGGCGTCCACGCACCAGTCGGCAAAGGCCTTCTTGCGCGCCTCGTTCTCGGCCTCGTAGCCCATGCTGGTCCAGACGTCGGTGGTGACCAGGTCGGCGCCGCGGCAGGCGTCCATCGGGTTGCTAAAAACTTTGTAGCAGTCTGCGCGCGGCTGGCGGGCGCCGAAGGCCAATTTTTCATCTACTTCATAGCCGCCGGGGGTGCTCACATGGACGGTGAAGCCAAGCAGGTCGGCGGCCTGCAGCCAGGTGTTGGCCATGTTGTTGCCGTCGCCCACCCAGGCCACCACCTTGCCGGCGATGGATCCGCGGTGCTCGATGAAGGTGAAGATGTCGGCCAGGATCTGGCAGGGGTGGAATTCGTTGGTCAGGCCGTTGATGACGGGCACGCGCGAATATTCGGCAAAGCGCGCGATCTTGTCCTGGCCGAAGGTGCGGATCATCACCAGGTCGGTCATGCGGCTGATGACGCGGGCGCTGTCCTCGATGGGCTCGGCGCGGCCGAGCTGGCTGTCGCCCGTGGTCAGGTGCACCACCGAGCCGCCGAGCTGGTACATGCCGGCCTCGAACGAGACGCGCGTGCGCGTGCTGGCCTTCTCGAAGATCATGGCCAGGGTGCGGTCGGCCAGCGGGTGGTACTTCTCGTAGCTCTTGAACTTGCCCTTGATGATGGCGGCGCGCGAGAACAGGTACTGGTACTCGTCGGCGCTGAAATCGGCAAATTGCAGGTAGTGCTTCATAACGGGGCTTTCATTCGGCCAGGAAGGCTTGCACCAGGGGCTTGAGCAGGGCGACGATCTCGTCGGCCTCGGCGGTCGTGAGGATCAGCGGCGGCACCAGGCGGATCACGCGCTCGGCCGTCACCGACAGCAGCAGGCCGGCGTCCGCCGCGCGGTCGATGAGCGCGCCGCAGGGGCGGTCCAGCTCCACGCCGATGATCAGGCCCTGGCCGCGCACCTCGTTCACACCGGCCATGCCGCCCAGCGCCTGCTGCAGCGCGGCCTTCAGGTGCGCGCCCACGGCCGTGGCGTTGTCCAGCAGCCGGTCTTCTTCCATGATGCGGATCGTCTCCACGCCGGCGCGCATGGCGAGCGGGTTGCCGCCGAAGGTGGAGCCATGGTTGCCGGGCTTGAGCACCTCGGCCGCCGCGCCATGCGCCAGCACCGCGCCCACCGGCACGCCCGAGCCCAGGCCCTTGGCCAGCGTCATCACGTCAGGAACGATGCCGGCCCACTGGTGGGCAAACCACTTGCCGGTGCGGCCCATGCCGGCCTGCACCTCGTCGAGCATCAAGAGCCAGCCGTTGGCGTCGCACAGCTGGCGCACCTGCTGCATGTATTCGGCGCGCATGGGGTGCAGGCCGCCTTCGCCCTGGATGGGCTCCATCAGCACGGCAACGATGTTGGCGTTGCCCTCGGTGGCCTCCTGCAGCGCCTCGATGTCGTTGGGCGCCACGCGGATGAAGCCGTCCAGCAGCGGGCCGAAGCCGTTCCTCACCTTGGGGTTGCCCGTGGCCGTCATGGTGGCGATGGAGCGGCCGTGGAAGGCGTGGTCGTAGACCACGATCACGGGCTTCTCTATCCCCTTGTCCACGCCGTACTTGCGCGCGATCTTGATGGCGGCCTCATTGGCCTCCAGGCCGGTGTTACAGAAGAACACGTTGGTCATGTGTGCGCGCGCCGTCAGCAGCTGGGCCAGATCTTCCTGTCCAGGCACATGGTAGTAGTTCGACGTGTGGATCAGTTTGGCGAGCTGCTCCTGCAGCGCCGGCACCAGTCTGGGGTGGTTGTGCCCCAGCGTGTTCACCGCGATGCCGCCCAGGCCGTCGAGGTACTGCTTGCCGTTCACGTCCCACACGCGCACACCCTCGCCACGCTCGAGCGCGATGGGCACGCGGCCATAGGTGTTCATCACATGGGGCGAGGCAGCCTCGATAAAAGCGGTCATGCGGACTTCTCCTGCGGTGCGGTCATGGCCCTTGGGGGCCGACAAAAGGGAAGCGCGATTCTAGGCGCTGGCCCCAGGCGCATCATTGAAGAATGCGCATCGCAGTCATGCGTACATCAACCATGCAGGGTTGGCAGCGGCTGGTATTAGGGTTAGCTCTTATATAAGAGTTAGAATCGGCGCCACGCTGACATACCAGGCCAGCGGCCTTTATTACGACCGGAACCCGATGGTTGCTCCCACCTCCAAAGAAGTCTTCATCCAAGGCATTACCCATGAAGGGCGAACCTTCCGACCCAGCGACTGGGCCGAGCGGCTGGCGGGAGTGATGAGCCAGTTCCGCCCTGGTGGCGCCCGGCCCGGCAGCCACCTGAGCTATTCCCCCTGGTGCATTCCGACGACGATGGGCGGCGTGAAATGCGTGGTGGTGAATCGCGAGTTACAGGACTTCGAGCCCATGGCCTGGGACTTTGTGCTCAACTTTGCCAAAGACAACAACCTGCAGATTGTCGAGGCTTGCCTGCTGCCCGATCCGCCGCGTTGACTGCGGGGCGCCATGCTCCAGACACAAAAAAACCGCCCTTGGGCGGTTTTTTGCTTTGCTGACAGCGCACCCGTTACAAACGGCGGGTGACTGCAATCACCCGGGCTGTTTGCCTGAGAGGGTCAGGCGGCCAGTGCCAAGGCCTTGACCTTGGCGGACAGGCGGCTCTTGTCGCGAGCGGCCTTGTTCTTGTGGAAGATGCCCTTGTCGGCAATGGTGTCGAGCACGGACTGGGCCTTGGCGAACAGCTCGGTGGCCTTGGTCTTGTCACCGGCCAGGACGGCCTTCTCGACGTTCTTGACGGCAGTGCGGTATTTGGAGCGCAGCGAGGTGTTGGCTGCGTTGAGCTTCAGGCCTTGGCGGGCGCGCTTGCGGCCCGATGCCAGGCGGGGGTTCTTTTTCTTTGGCTTGGTAGATGCCATGGTATGTATTCCTTAGTGTCTGAGGATGTTGTCAGCAAAGCCAGCCATTATAGCCCGTGCGTTGCTTCGCGGCTAGCGCGGCGTCAAACGCATACACTTGCGCCGGTGTCACTGTTCAAAGCCGCTTCCACCGTATCCCTGCTGACCCTGGCCTCGCGCGTGACGGGGCTGGTGCGCGACCTGCTCATGGCCTCGATCTTCGGGGCGAATGTGTTGACCGACGCGTTCAACGTCGCATTCCGCATCCCGAATCTGTTTCGCCGCCTGTTTGCCGAAGGGGCTTTCAGCCAGGCCTTTGTGCCCGTGCTGGCGGCGCACAGGACGCAGCATGGCGAGGAAGCCACACACCAGCTGATCGACGCCGTGGCCACGGCCCTGTTCTGGGTGTTGCTGTTGACCTGCGCACTGGGCGTGGTGGGCGCGCCGCTGCTGGTGTGGGCCCTGGCGAGCGGGCTGCGCCAGGATGCGGCGGGTTTCGAGGCCGCGATCTTCATGACGCGCTGGATGTTTCCCTACATCGGCTTCATGTCGCTGGTGGCGCTGTCGGCGGGCGTGCTCAACACCTGGAAACGCTTTGCCGTGCCGGCCGCCACACCCGTGCTGCTGAACCTGTGCATGATTGCCGCCGCCTGGCTGGGTGCGCCGCAGCTGGCGGCGCGTGGCATCGAGCCCATTTACGCCATGGTCGGCGGTGTGATGCTGGGGGGCGTGCTGCAGCTTGCGGTGCAGCTGCCGGTGCTGTACCGCCTGGGCCTGCTGCCGCGCATAGGGATGAGCTGGGCCAGCGTGCGCAGCGCCTGGCAGAACCCGGGCGTGCGCCGCATCCTCACGCTGATGGCGCCGGCCTTGCTGGGCGTGGGGGTGGCGCAGATCTCGCTGATGATCAACACCCAGATCGCGTCCTATCTCACACCGGGCAGCGTGACCTGGCTGTTCTATGCCGATCGGCTGATGGAGTTTCCGACGGCCCTGCTGGGCGTGGCCCTCGGCGTGGTGCTCACGCCGCAGCTGTCGGCGGCCAGGGCCGCGGGCGACGAGGAGCGCTATTCCGGCATGCTCGACTGGGGCCTGCGCCTGGTGGTGCTGCTGGCCGTGCCCTGTGCCGTGGGCCTGCTGACCTTTGCCACGCCGCTGGTGGCCACGCTGTTCCACCATGGCGCCCTGCAGGCCAGCGACGTGGGCCAGATCGCCGTGGCCCTGGCCGGCTATGGCGTGGGCCTGCTGGGCCTGGTGGCCATCAAGGTGCTGGCGCCGGGCTACTACGCCAGCCAGGACATTCGCACGCCCGTGCGCATCGCCATCGTGGTGCTGGTGTTCACGCAGCTCATGAATGCCGCACTGGTGCCGCTGTTGGCGCATGCCGGCCTGGCCTTGTCGATCGGCCTGGGGGCCATCATCAATGCGCTGTGGCTGCTCTCGGGCCTGCTGCGCCGCGGCAGCTTCCGTCCCCGGCCGGGCTGGGGGCGCCTGGGGCTGCAGGTGGCGGCGGCGAGTGCGTTGCTGGCGGTGTTTCTGGCCTGGGGCTCGCTGCATTTCGACTGGCTGGCGCTGCGCGCTCACAGCCTGGAGCGTGCAGGCTTGCTGGCGCTGCTGCTGGGCGTCGCGATCGTGCTTTATTTTGGTGCGCTGTGGGCCTGCGGGCTGAAGCCGCGCGAATTCCTGCGCCGGTAGGCCTGCGGATATTGGCGAGCAGCCCATGCCATCGAACTACTCTGTACCCACACCGCTGGAATATTTTGCTGCACTGGTGCAAGTGGGGCAGGGTGATGCCATTGCCCTGCTGGAGGCTGCGGCCTGCATTGCCCATGACACCTATCCAGACCTGGACGTGCAGCAGTTTCTGGACGAGATGGACAGGCTGCAGGAGCGCCTGGGGCGCCGCATGCCGCAAAACGCGCAGCCACTGCAGCGGCTCAATGTTCTGAATCGCTTTTTCTATGGTGAGCTGGGGTTTAGCGCCAATCTGAACGACTACTACGCGCCCGACAACAGCTACCTGCATGTGGTGTTGAGCACCCGGCGTGGTATTCCGATATCGCTGGCCTTGTTGTGGCTGGAGCTGGCACAGGCTGTGGGACTGAAGGCGTATGGGGTGTCCTTCCCCGGGCATTTTCTGGTCAAGGTGCTGTTGCCGGGCGGGCAGGCGGTGCTTGATCCGATTTCTGGCCACGCTCTTTCGCGCGAGGCGCTGAGCGAGCGCCTGGAGCCTTTTCGCCAGCATCAGGACGCGGTCCAGGAGGAGGTGCCCCTGGGTCTGTACCTGCAGGCCGCCAGCGCGCGCGACATGCTGGCGCGCATGCTGCGCAACCTCAAGGAAATTCACCGCGTGCGCCTGGACTGGCAGCATGCCGTGGCCGTGCAGGACAGGCTGATCGCCCTGCTGCCCGACGCCTGGGACGAGTGGCGCGACCGCGGCCTGGCACAGGCGGAACTGGGGCGGCCGCTGCAGGCGGCGCAGGATCTGGAGGTCTATCTGGCGCACGCCCAGGGCGCGGGCGATGTGCGGCAGATACAGCAGCGCATCCTGGAGCTGCGCAGGCCCTGAAAACGACAACGCCCGCCATGGTGGCGGGCGCGCAGGCGAGGGCGGCGCTCGTCAGGCTGTGGCCTTGACGGCCAGCACCGGGCATTCGACGTTGAGCAGGATCTCCTGCGCCATGCTGCCCAGCAGCAGCTTGCCCACGGGCGAGCGCTTGCGCAGGCCGATCACGAGCACCGACACCTGCAGTGCCGTGACCAGCTCCTCGATTTCATCAATGGCGCTCTTGCCGCGCACGAACTGGCGAAACTCGGCGGTGATGGGCAGCGCTGTGAGGCGTTCCTCGACGCGTTCGACTTCATAGCCGTTGACGATGCTGGGATCGTCCTGGCGCCCGCCAGGTCCGGCGTTGATGACGACCAGGCGCTCATTGCGGCGGGTCGCGATTTCTATCCCCTTGTCCAACGCGGCCCGGCCTTCTGGGCGAGGAACGTAGGCGACGAGAATGGTCATGCGGGTGTCTCCCTTGTGGTGAGTTGAAAAAATGTCGGGCGCTTTGACGCCAGACAGCAGAATAGCCCAAGGCCTGCCCATTGACGAGGGCAGGCATGGTGCATGAGAAAAAATCGCGGTGCCGTCGTCATATCAGGCGCGCCGCTGCCAGCTCTTTCTTGAGATAGGCATAAAACAAGGGGGCGGCCACCAACCCTGCCGGGCCGAATACCGCCTCGGCCACGAACATCACGCAAAGCAGTTCCCACACGCCGATATGGGTGCGCCGGCCCACGACCTTGGCGTTGATCACGTATTCGGCCTTGTGGATCAGGATCAGGAATGCCAGGCAGGCAGCTGCGGCGATGGGGGATACCGACAGGCCCACCAGCGTGATCACGGCGTTGCACAGCAGGTTGCCCACGATGGGCACCAGCCCGGCCAGAAAGGTGAGGGTGATGAGCGCCGGCGTGTAGGGCAACCGCAGATCCCACAGCGGCAGCACCAGCAACAGGAACACGGCCGTGAACAGGGTATTGAAGGCGGCAATCCAGAACTGCGCCGCCACGATCTGGCGAAACGCCTCGCCCATGCGGGCCACGCGCAGCACCAGCTGCTGCGTCAGCGGGCCGCGCGCCGCGCCCAGGCTGCGCACGGCCGCCAGCGCGCCTATGAGCAGGCCGACATAGGCATACAGCAGGCCCGTGAGCCAGGCTCGTCCGGCCATGGCCAGGGTGCCGGCCTTGGCCGCCAGGTAGGAGGCGATGACGCGCTGCACCTCGGCCGTGCCGGCGGGCAATTGGTCTGCGATATCGGGCGGAAGTTTCTGGCGCAGCTCCAGAACGGTGCTTGCCAGATAGTCCAGCAACTCACGGTACTGCTGGGGTGCATCAACGATGTAGGTGCGCGAGTGCGACAGTGCGAAAGCGATCAGCAGCAGCGGTGACAGCATCACCAGCGCCGCGGCCACGCTTTGGCCGCTGTGGGAATAGCCGCGCCCGCCCGGGCCCAGCCGGCGCAGCCGCACCAGTCGCGGCGCCAGCCAGCGCGTGAGCAAAAAGCCCAGGCACACGCACAACAACCCGGGCAGCAGTCCCTGCAGCATGACCAGCAGCAGGGCGGCACCCATCAGCACAAAGCTGGCGATGGCCACGCCGCGCGCCACTGGTGCAGCGGCGCTCTTGGACGTCGGCAGGGGTTCGGGTGCGCCTTGCGGCACCGGTCCCGATGACATGTTGGACTGGAGCAGCGGGTCAGGCAACAACCACGGCGGCGCCCGTGCCACGCTCGGCAATGGCCCCAATCTGGTACACCGTCTCGCCCAGGGCGCGCAGTGTTGCGGCCGTGGCCTCGGCGGCATCAGAGGGCACGACCACGACCATGCCGATACCGTTGTTGAAGGTGCGGTTCATCTCCAGGTCATCGATGCCGGCGGTCTTCTGCAGCCAGGCAAACAGCTCGGTCTGGGGCCAGCTGCCGGCCTTCAGGTGGGCCGCCAGGCCGTCGGGCAGCACGCGTGGAATGTTCTCCAGCAGGCCGCCGCCGGTGATGTGGGACAGGGCCTTGATCGGGTGTTGCGCCAGCGCGGCCAGGACGTTCTTCACGTACAGGCGCGTGGGCTCCATGATGGCGGCCTTGAAGGGCTTGCCATCGAGCTGCTCCGGGAGCGTGCCATTGGCGCTGGCCCGCTCTATGCACTTGCGCACCAGGGAGAAGCCGTTGGAGTGCACGCCGCTGGAAGCCAGGCCCAGCACCATGTCGCCGGCGGTCACGTTCTGGCCATTGAGAATCTTGGACTTCTCCACCGCGCCCACGGCAAAACCGGCCAGGTCGTACTCGCCGGCCGGGTACATGCCGGGCATTTCGGCGGTCTCGCCGCCGATCAAGGCGCAGCCGGACAGCTCGCAGCCCCTGGCAATGCCGCCCACCACCGCGGCGGCCGTGTCCACATCGAGCTTGCCGCAGGCGAAATAGTCGAGGAAGAACAGCGGCTCCGCGCCCTGCACCAGCACGTCGTTGACGCTCATGGCCACCAGGTCTATGCCCACCGTGTCGTGCATGTTCCATTCAAAGGCCAGTTTGAGCTTGGTGCCCACGCCGTCGGTGCCCGAAACCAGCACCGGCTCCTGGTAGCGCTTGGGCACCTCGAACAGCGCGCCGAAGCCGCCGATGCCGGCCATGACGCCCTCGCGCATCGTCTTCCTGGCCAGGGGCTTGATGCGCTCGACCAGCGCGTCGCCCGCGTCGATGTCAACGCCGGCGTCTTTGTACGAGATGGGGGTGGAGGGGGTAGAGGAGCTCATGAATATTGCGGGACTTGGGGTTTGGCCGGTGCGGCACAAACCAGTGATTTTAAAGGCCCGCCGCCTGGACTTGGCCAATGCCCGTTTGGCAGGAAAAAAGCCCCGCCATGGGCGGGGCTTGAGGAGCATGGGGGCAGGGGTTCAAAGCGAGCCGTCGCCCAGCACGATGCCCTCACGCCGGGGGTCTGCGCCGCCCTGCAGTTGCGCCCTGCCATCCTTGGTCACACGCATGATGGTGGCCACGCCGCTGGACTGGGCATTGCTGCTGACCGTATGCCCCTTGGCCTTCAGTTCGTTGACCAAGGCCGTCAGATCCAGCGTGGTGTTGGAGCCGTCCACGCCGGTGGTCGGGCTGTTGGCCGCGCCAAAGTTGACCAGCGAGGTGGCCTGCTGCGCGTCCAGCCCCCAGTCAAGCGCGCCGACCACGGTTTTCAGCACGTACTGAATGATGGCGCCGCCGCCCGGTGAACCCGTGGCCATGACGAAGTCGCCCGGCGCGTTGCCCTTGAAGACCAGGGTGGGCGCCATGGTGCTGCGCGGGCGCTTGCCCGGGGCGATGCGGTTGGCCACGGGCAGGCCATTGCTGTCCACCGGATTGGCCGAGAAGTCCGTCAGCTGGTTGGTCAGCAAGAACCCTTCCACCATGTGGAATGAGCCCATGCTGGACTCCACGGTGGTGGTCATCGACACCGCGTTGCCATAGGCGTCGACCACCGAAAGGTGGGTTGTGCCGTTTTCTGGCGTCTTGTCCACGCCCTGCGGCACCGGGCCGAAGTCGCCCGGGGTGGCCGTGCCCATGCTCTTGTCCAGCTTGATCAGGCTGGCGCGCTGCTTGAGGTAGTCGGGGCTGAGCAGCGAGGCCAGGCCCTGGGCCGGCAGCGGAACGAAGTCGGTGTCGGCGACGTACTTGTCGCGGTCGGCGTAGGCCAGGCGCTCGGCTTCCGAGACCAGGTGCACACCCATCACGCTGGGCACGCCGCCTTCGTTGGCCGGGTTGCTGGGCGCGTACTGCGCCAGGTTGAACTGGCTCAGAATGCCCAGTGACTGCGCGATGGCAATGCCACCCGACGAGGGCGGCGACATGGTGCACACATGGTAGGTGTTGCGGTAGTTGGTGCACACCGCCTCGCGCTTCTTGGCCTTGTAGTTGGCCAGGTCGCTGAGGGTCATCAGGCTGGGGGTGATGGGTGTCTTGGCCGGGTCGTCGCCCACCGTCTGCCCGGCCTTGGCAACGATGGCCTTGGCGATGTCTCCCGTGTGCAGTGCATCTGCACCCTGGGCTGCCAGGGCCTTGAGCGTCCTGGCGTAGGGCAGGTTGGTCATGGTTTCGCCCGTGATACGCGGCGTGCCATCGGCGTGGAAGTAGGTGGCCATGGCGTTGGCATCCAGCGCCAGACTGCTGGCATTGCTGGCAATCGCTGCGCCCAGGCGGCCAGGGATCTGGAAGCCATTCGTGGACAGCTGTATGCCGTAGTCGAACAGTCCGTTCCAGGCCAGCCTGCCATGCTCCTTGTGTGCCAGGTCGAGCATGCGCATCACACCCGGCACGCCGATGGAACGGCCGCTGCGCCGCGCACTTGGCACGGGTGTTGGCGAGGTCGTGTCGCCCTGGTCTTGCCGCACCAGGTAGTAGTTGGTGGCGGCCGCGGGAGCGGTCTCGCGCCCGTCGTAGGCCGTGACCTTCTTGGTTTTCGCGTCGTAGTAGACCATGAAGGCACTGCCGGCGATGGTGCTCGACTGCGGCTCCACCAGGCCCAGCACGGCCTGCATGGCGATGGCCGCGTCCACCGCCGAGCCACCGGCCTTGAGCACGTCGCAGCCGGCCTTGGTGGCCAAGGGGGTGTTGGCCACGGCCATGTATTTGCTGGAATGCTTGGCCGTCAGTCCCAGGCGGTAGCCGGAGGCCTTCTCCGGCGCCGCCGGGTCGCCGCTCACGCCGGAGCCTACGACCACCGCGGCGCCCCCGCTGCTGCGCACGGTGCAGCTGTTGGGGTCGTTATCGACGATCAAGCGGTCGCCGTCACCACCGCCGCAACTGGCGAGAAGCACCGCCGTGGGCAGCGCAGCCATAACCCAGAGTGTTTTCTTGTACATGTTCCATCCTCTTGGTGAATGAGCAAGGTCTGGGCGCCATGTCACGGGCGCCTGGGCCGGATGCTCGGGGGTTTGGGGGTTTCTCGGGAAGAGGCTGAAAAGCTTAGTGATGCACCCCTGGATGGCGGCTGGTGCAAACCCTTGGATTCTTGTTTCGGTAGCACCTGGTTACCTCTACGTCCATGGCGTGTAGGCCTGCCAGGGGGCGCAGCCGTGGAGCATGGCGACCGACTAAAATCAAACGTTTTGCATTTCGTCTCGGCCGTGCCTGGCCGGGCTGTTTTTCCTGTCCCTGGGCCATGCCCTTTCCTTTGCCAAAGCCCCTATTCGCCGCACCTGCCAATGACCAGGTGCCGGCATCAGCCCCATGAAGCAACTGGCGCTCGACATCGGCCTGGCCACGGGCCCCACGCTGGACAACTTCCACGCCGGGCCCAATGCCCAGGCGCTGCAGCACCTGCGCCTGGCCGTGGGTGACGGCGCCGCGCCGCGCTCGCCCGTGCCCAGCTATCTGTGGGGCGATGCGGGCACGGGCAAGACGCATTTGCTCAAGGCCACCTATGACGCCCTGCGCAGCCAGGGCGCCAGCGTGGGCTGGCTCGATCCTTCGGTGGCCGTGCCGACCGCATTCGACGAGCGCTGGAGCGCCGTGCTGCTGGACGACGTGCAGCTCTACACCACGGCCCAGCAGGCGGCGGCGTTCAACTGGTTTGTCAACGCCATCAACCCCACGGCGGGTGCGCCGCGCTGGGTGCTGGCCGCCGGCAACCTGCCGCCGGCCGACCTGCCGCTGCGCGATGACCTGCGCACGCGCCTCGCCTGGGGCCATGTGTTTCAGCTGCAGCTGCTGGACGAGGCCGAGCGCCGCGCCGTGCTGCGTCAGCAGGCCGATGAACGCGGCATCGTTCTGGCCGACGAAATGATGGACTACATGCTCAGCCGCTTCTCGCGCGACCTGGGTAGCCTGGCGCAGCTGCTGGAGCGCCTTGACGGCTTTGCGCTGCGCACCCAGCGCGCCGTGACCATACCGCTGCTCAAAACCATGCTGGAGACCGAATGACCGGCCTTCGGCTCCACTGGAAAACCCATGCCTTCTGACCAATCGGCGCCCCGTCCACGGCTGGCGCTGTTCGACCTGGATCACACCCTGCTGCCACTCGATTCGGACTACGAGTGGGGCGAGTTCACCACCCGCATCGGCTGGACCGATCGCGAGGAGTTTGGCCGGCGCAACCAGGCCTTTTACGACGACTACGTGGCAGGGCGGCTGGACGTGCACGACTATGTGCGCTTTGCCACCGAGGCGGTGCGCCTGCGCGGCGCTGCCGCCGCTGCCGAAGCGCACGCCCGGTTCATGCGCGAGGTGATTGCCCCGGCCATCCACGCGCAGGCGCGCGCGCTGCTGCAAAAGCACCATGATGCGGGCGACGAGGTGCTCATCATCACCGCCACCAACGAATTCGTCACCCGCCCCATCGCCCAGGCCCTGGGCGTGCCGCAGCTGCTGGCCACCGAGCTGGCGCGCGACGCGGACGGCTGGATCACCGGCGAGATCCTGGGCGTGCCCTGCATGCGCGAGGGCAAGGTGCAGCGCATGCAGCAGTGGCTGGCCGGGCGTGGCCTGTCGTGGCAGGACGTGGACAGCACGTTTTACAGCGACTCCATGAACGACGTGCCGCTGCTGGAGAAGGTGAACCACCCCGTCGCCACCAACCCCGATGCGCGCCTGCGCGCGCTGGCACAGGAGCGCGGCTGGCGCATCCTGGACCTGTTTCACGCCTAAAAAAATGATCAAGACCTTCATCGACAAACTGCTCGGCAAGAGTCCCTCGGGCCGCGGCGCCAAGAGCCGCTTTGGCAAGCGCCAGGAGGTGCCAGCGGCAGTGCACGGCATTGATCCCGGGCTGGTGGACAGGCGGGCCAGCGACGTGGTGCGCACGCTCAAGGACGCGGGCTTCGAGGCCTACATCGTCGGCGGCGCCGTGCGCGACCTGCTGCTGGGCCTGAAGCCCAAGGACTTCGACGTGGCCACCAACGCCACGCCCGAGCAGGTCAAGGGGCTGTTCCGGCGCGCCTTCATCATCGGCAAGCGCTTTCGCATCGTGCATGTGGTCTACGGCCGCGGGCGCGAGCATGAGGTGATCGAGGTCTCCACCTTCCGCGCCTACCTGGACAACGCCGCGGCCGAGGCCGTGAGCGGCAACGAGAAAACCAGCAAGCACGCCCTGGCCGGCATGCAGCATGCCGTGGACGCCAGCGGCCGCGTGCTGCGCGACAACGTCTGGGGCCCGCAGGACGAGGACGCCACGCGGCGCGACTTCACCGTCAACGCCATGTACTACGACCCCGAGACGCAGGTGGTGGTGGATTTCCACAAGGGCATAGACGACGCCAAAAAGCGCGTGCTGCGCATGATTGGCGACCCGGCCACGCGCTACCGCGAAGACCCGGTGCGCATCATCCGCGCCGTGCGCTTTGCCGCCAAGCTCAGCGCCCTGGGCTTTGCGCTCGAGCCCAAGACCGCCAAGCCCCTGGTGGCCTGCGAGCCGCTCCTGCAGGAGGTACCGCAAAGCCGTCTGTTCGACGAAATGCTCAAGCTCTTGCAGACCGGCCATGCGCTGGCCTCCATCGCCCAGCTGCAGAAGCTGGGGCTGGAGAAGGGCATCTACCCGCTGCTGGACGTGGTGGTCGAGCGCGCGTCCAGCACCTTCGTGCAGGCGGCCCTGCAGGACACCGACCGCCGCGTCGGCGAGGCCAAGACCGTGGCGCCCAGCTTTTTGCTGGCCTGCGTGCTGTGGCAGGACGTCAAGGCCGGCTGGGAGCAGCGCCTGACACGCGGCGAGCACGCCTTCCCGGCGCTGCAGGACGCCATCGACGAGGTGTTCGACAAGCGCATCGGCGATGTCTCCGGGCGCGGCAAGCTGGCGGCGGACATGCGCGAGATCTGGGTCATGCAGCCGCGCTTTGAAAAGCGTTCGGGCAATACGCCATTCAGCATGATTGCCCATATCCGCTTTCGCGCGGGCTTTGACTTCCTGCGTCTGCGCGCCGATATCGGCGAGGTCGAGGAAGGCCTGGCCGAGTGGTGGCAGCAGTTCTCGCTGGCCGACGATGCACGCCGCGAGGACATGATCGAGCAGGTGCGCGAAGAGCAGCGCGCGCGCCAGCGCAAGGCCCAGCCGGTGGTGCGGCGCGTGCCCAAGGCGGCCGAGCCGGCCACCGTGCCTGCGGCCGAAGGCCCGGCCGGCGTGGACGGCGCTGATGGCGACGCCGCAGCGCCCAAGAAGCGCCGCCGGCGCCGCCGCAAGCCCGCCGGGGGCGGCGAGGCAGGCACGGGCTCAGACCTGGCGTGAGCGCCTGGATAGGCCTGGGTGCCAACCTGGGCGACGCGCGCGCCGCCCTGCGAAGCGCCGTGCAGGCCATGGCAGCCTTGCCGGGCACGCGGCTGCTGCGCGTGTCATCGCTCTACCGCAGCGCGCCCGTCGATGCCGGCGGGCCCGATTACCTCAATGCCGTGGCCGAGCTGGACACCACGCTGGCCCCCCTGGAGCTGCTGCACGCCCTGCAGTGGATTGAACAGGCCGCCGGCCGCGAGCGCCCCTACCGCAACGCGCCGCGCACGCTGGATCTGGACCTGCTGCTGTATGGCACGCTGCGGCTGGACAGCGCCGAGCTCACCGTGCCCCACCCGCGCATGGGCGAACGCGCCTTCGTGCTGCTGCCCCTGGCGGAACTGGCACCGCCGCTGGTGGATGCGCAGCAACTCGCCGCCGTGGCCGGCCAGCGCATGGAGTGCGTGGCGACGGCGCAGCAGTGGCTGCAAAATTGATAGCTGTTCGCGCTTGTCATTTGGCGTTTATGAATGGAAAACATTTGATAAACGCCATCCATCAAGCGTGAGCAGCTATTGTTTTTAGTCCACCTTGGCGCCCGATGCCTTCACCACCTGCTGGTATTTGGCGCGCTCGGCGGCCATGAAGGCGTCGAACTGCTCGGGCGTGGTGGGCACGGGCTCGGCCATCAGGGCCTCAAAACGGGTCTTGGTCTCGGGGGCCCTGAGGGCATCGGTGAAGGCCTTGTTCAGCCGGGCGATCACCGGCCCGGGCGTGCCGGCGGGCGCCACCAGGCCCCACCAGGTGTCGATGGCAAAACCCTTGAAGCTGCTCGACAGCGGCGGCACGCCGGGCAGCATGGGGCTGGCGGCCAGTGAGGTCACGGCCAGTGCCTTGAGCTTGCCGGCCTTGATGTTGGGCGCGGCGGCAGCCAGGTTGTCGATGTTGAAGTCCACCTCGCCGGCCAGCAGCGCCAGCTGCGCCGGGCTGGCGCCGCGGTAGGGGATGTGCAGGGCGTAGATGCCGGCCTTCTGCTTGAACATCTCGCCCGCCAGATGGCCGGCGCTGCCGTTGCCGCCGCTGCCGTAGTTGAGCTTGCCGGGGTTGGCGCGGGCGTAGGCAATCAAATCCTGCAGGCTGTGGATTTTGAGCTGCTCGGCGCGCGCGGCGTTGACCACCAGCACATTGGGCACGCGCACCATCTGCGTGATGGCGGCAAAGTCCCTGGCCGCGTCGTAGGGCATGCGGCTGTACAGCCAGGGGTTGACGGCATGCGTGGCCGTGGCGGCAATGCCTATGGTCAGACCGTCGGGGGCGGACTTGGCCACCAGCGCGGCGCCAATGTTGCCGCCGGCGCCGGCCTTGTTGTCGATGATCACCGTGCCCAGGCTGTCGCGCACGCGCTCGGCCAGGGCGCGCGCGGTGACGTCGATGGGGCCACCCGGCGCATAGGGCACGACCAGGCGGATGGTGCCGTCCTGGGCATGGCCCAGGGAGGTGACGGAAGCTGCGGCAACGGCCGCTGCCGAAAGAAGAAGTTGTCTGCGGTTCATGGATGGGCGTGAGAGAAAGAAAAGCGATATCGGCTGCCCGCTGGCAGCCTGCGGTGTGCGCGGTTGGGCGATTTCAGCCGCCGTGCTTGTCGGCTTCCGAGGTGAAGGAGTCGGCGAAGAACTCCTCCGCCGGCAGGCCGCGCTGCTCGCCATAGGCGGTGCGCGCCGAATCGACCACGATGGGCGCGCCGCAGGCATAGACCTGAAAGCCCGAGAGGTCGGCAAAGTCGTCCAGCACGGCCTGGTGCACCAGGCCTGTGCGGCCCGTCCATTCATCTTCGGGCAGGGCGTCGGACACCACGGGCACGTAGTACAGCTGGGGCAGGTCGGCCAGGCGCTCGCGTATCCAGCCGTCCATGTACAGGTCACGCGGGCGGCGACCGCCCCAGTAGAGCGCGGCCGGGCGCGTGATCTTCTGGTGCTGCATGCGCTCGATCAGCGCCTTGATGGGCGCAAAGCCCGTGCCCGAGGCCAGCAGGATCATCGGCTTCTTGGAGTCCTCGCGCAGGAAGAAGCTGCCAAACGGCCCCTCCACGCGCAGGATTTCCTTCTCTTTCATGGCGCCGAATACATGGTCAGTGAACTTGCCGCCGGGCATGTGGCGTATGTGCAGCTCCAGGCCCGGCACGGCCTCCCGGGTGTGCGGCGCATTCGCCATGGAGTAGGCGCGGCGCGAGCCATCGCGCAGGATGAACTCGATGTACTGGCCCGCGTGGTAGCGAAACTGGTCGTTGGCCGGCAGCTGCAGGCGCAGCTGCATCACGTCGTGCGAGGCGCGCGTGAGCGTGGTCACGCGCACCGGCAGCTTCTTGATGGGGTAGGCGCTCTCGTCGGTCACCTGGCGCGACTCCAGCACCACGTCGGTCAGCGCGCGCGCGCAGCAGGTCAGCACATAGCCGGCGTCTTCTTCCTCCACGCTCAGCGCCTTGTGCTGGTGCTCGCCATGCACCACCGAGCCGCTCAGCTTCTTGCACTTGCAGGAGCCGCAGGCGCCGTCCTTGCAGCCATAGGGCAGGCCCACGCCGCTGCGGATGGCGGCCGCCAGTATGGCTTCGTCGCCCTGCGCCTGGAATGTGCGGCCGCTGGGCTGCACGCTGATCTGAAAGGCCGCTGGCGCGGTCTGTGGACTCGTCATGTATCGGTATCCTTGGATGTTTTCATGCCGGGGCCGAGGCCCCGCCTCGCTCGACGGAGCCGATTTTGCCCTCAAACCAAAACCCTCTCGGCGCCCTGCCGGCGCGCTTTCGGCGCCAGCGCCTGCTCATCATCGGCTGCGGCGACATAGGCCTGCGCGTGGCGCGCGGCCTGCGCTCGCGCCTGCAGGTGCTGGCGCTGACCCAGTCGCCCGAGCGCGTACCCGCACTGCGCGCCGCCGGCATCACGCCACTCGTGGGTGACCTGGACGCGGCCGCGTCGCTGGCGCGCCTGGCCGGCCTGGCCACGCGCGTGCTGCACCTGGCGCCCCCCCCGGCGCTGGGCGAGATCGATGCGCGCAGCCTGGCGCTGGCGCGTGCGCTGCGCCGGCGTGCGCTGCCGCAGGCGCTGGTCTATGTCTCCACCAGCGGGGTGTATGGCGACTGCGCGGGCGACTGGGTGGCCGAGTCGCGCCCCGTGGCTCCGGCCACGCCGCGCGCGTTGCGCCGCGTGAATGCCGAACGCTCGCTGCGCCACCTGGGGCGCGCCGGCCTGCGCCTGAGCATCCTGCGCGTGCCCGGCATCTATGCGCCCGATCGCGCGGGCGGCACGCCCGAGGCGCGGCTGCGTCGCGGCACCCCGGTGCTGGCCGCGCCCGACGATGTCTATACCAACCACATCCACGCCGACGACCTGGCGCGTGCCTGCGTGGCCGCGCTGTGGCGTGGGCGGGCGCAGCGCGCCTACAACGTGGCCGATGACAGCCAGCTGAAGATGGGCGACTACTTTGACCTGGCGGCCGACCTGTACGGCCTGCCGCGCCCGCCGCGCGTGCCGCGCAGCCAGGCGCAGGAGCAGCTGCCGCTGTCGTTGCTGAGCTTCATGAGCGAGTCGCGTCGGCTGGTGACCACGCGCATGGCGCGCGAACTGCGCCTGCGCCTGCGCTACCCCACGGTGCATACAGGGCTGCTGCCTGCGGGTCAGCGTGGGTAGGTATTGCCCTGGGCGTCGTAGCAGCGAAACACGTTGCAGTTGGCGATCTCGCGCCGTGGCGGTGGCGGCATGGGGCGGGGTGGCACAACCACCACCGGCGGGGCGTAGTAGGGCGTGGCGTGGCCGGGGTGGTGGTCGCGGCGGCGCTCGGTGCGAGCCTGCTCGGCCGGGCTCAGGCAGGCCAGATCCGCCTGGCGCTGGGCGGCGTCCAGCCGCGACTGCTCGTCATACATGCCCTGGCCCATGGTGGCCAGCACCTGCTGCAGCTGCCGGCGCGCTTGCCGGCATGCCATGGATTGGGCCGGGTCGTCGCGGGGGGCGGTGGTGGCCTGGCGTGCTGCGCGTTCGGCCTGCTGTGCATCGCGCCGTTGTTCGGCCTCCAGCCGCAGGCGCTCCTGCCTGCGTTCCAGTGCCTCGGCCGCCTGCTGGCGCTCGCGCGCGATGTCCTGCGGGGACTGGCGCTCCTGCACCTCGCGCACCGCATCGCCGCGGTGGCAGCCGCCGTCGGTGTAGGTCACCTGGCCCGTGGCCGGGTCGGTGCAGCGCATGACCTGGGCCGCCGCAGGCTGCGCCCAGCACGCCATGGCCGCCAGCAGCAGGGCCATGGCAGGGGCAGCAGGGGATGGTGTGGGCATGTACTAGCGCCAGTCGTAGCGCGGGTTGCGATGCTCGCGCTCGTTGTGCCGTTCACGCTCGCGTGGGTGGCGGCCGGCCTCGGCATCCATGTTCGGGCGTTGCGGCACGCGCGGCTGGTGGGCATGCGGCTCCATGTGGCGCTGGCGCTCCAGCTCCCGGCGGCGCTCGGCCTCGTGGCGCATGGCCTCGCGTTGGCGCTCGGCGTCGCGGCGCTCGAAATCGCGGCGGCGCTCCATGTCGCGGCGTTCGTGCTCACGGCGCTCACGCGCCTCGCGCTCGCGGTGTTCGCGCCACTGGCGTTCGCGCCAGGCGTCCTCGCGCCAGCCGTGCGGCGGCGGCGGGTAGTTGCGCCAGCCCACGGGCGGGGGCGTGTAGATCATGCCGGGTTGTTCGTACACCGTGACCGATGCCGATCCCGGGTAGTAGCCGCCGCCGCTGTAGCCACCGTCGTAGTAGGGGTCACCCGGCACGCCCACGCAGCCGGCCATCAGCGCGCCGAGTACGCCGGCGCTGGCGATGCGCAACAAGGGGTGGTGCATAAGTGACATGTGTGGATCCAATCGTGCCGAGCACAGGGTGACTGGGTGTGAGACGCATCAGCCGGTATTTTGGTTGACCCAGGCGGCAATGGTTTGCCGTACTTTGCGCATTGTTCACGATGGTGTCTGTGCGTTTCCGATGCCGGGCAGGCAACAAAAAGCCCCGCGGGCGGCGGGGCTGTGTGTGGCCATGGGCGGGCGATCACTCCATGGTCAGCTTCTGCTTGTCCACCACGGTCTTGTAGGCGGTGTACTCGGCCTTGATTTCCTGGGCGAACTTCTCGGGCGTGTCGGCGACGATGAGCGAGCCCGTATCCTCGATGCGCTTGCGCACGGCGGGGTCTTTCAGCACCTTGTGTACGGCGGCATTCACCTTGTCCACGATGTCCTTGGGCAGGCCCTTGGGGCCGATGATGCCGTAGTAGGCCATGCGGTTCACGTTGGGTACGCCCACTTCGGCCAGTGTGGGCACGTCCGGCAGCACGGCCAGGCGCTGGGGCGCGGCCACCACCAGGGCGGTCAGGCGCTTGTCCTTGATGAAGGGCAGGGCGGAGGGCAGGTTGTCGAAGGTCAGCGGAATCTGGCCGGCCACGGCGTCGTTGAGCGCCGGGCCGGAGCCGCGGTAGGGCACGTGAATCATCTGGGCGCCGGTCTCCAGCATGAACATTTCCATCATCAGATGGCCGATGCTGCCGGTGCCGGGCGAGCCGAACGAGTATTTGCCCGGATTCTTCTTCACCTCGGCGAGGAAGCTCTTGTAGTCCTTGCCTGCGAACTGGGGGTTGGCAGCGATCACGTTGGGCGTGGCTGCAACGTTCACGACGGGCGTGAAATCGGTGAACACGTTGTACGGGATCTTCGGGTTGATGGCCGGGTTGGTGGCCGTGGTGGACACGGTGGCCATGCCCAGGTTGTAGCCGTCGGGCGTGGCGCGCGCGGTTTCGGCGGCCCCTATGGCACCGCCGCCGCCGCCCTTGTTCTCGACGACAACGGGCTGGCCCAGTTCGCGGCCCAGCGGCTCGGCCAGCACGCGGGCAATCAGGTCGGTGGTACCGCCGGCGGCAAATGGCACAAGCAGGCGTATGGGCTTGGCGGGGTAGCTGGACTGGGCCTGAGCGGTACTGCCCATCATGGCCAGAATGCCCAGGGTGAGGATGCTGCGACGGATCATGCGGATGGTCTCCTTGTGTGAGTGGCTGGCGCTTTGGTGATGGATTATTGCAATAAAAATAGCTGCTAGCGCTTATGTATTAAGCGAAGGCAGCTATGGTTTTTGCTAGTTAACTCAGTTGGCAAAGGCGGCGATGCCGGTCTGTGCACGGCCCAGGATGAGCGCGTGCACGTCGTGCGTGCCCTCGTAGGTGTTGACCACCTCCAGGTTCACCAGGTGGCGCGCCACGCCGAACTCGTCGCTGATGCCGTTGCCGCCCATCATGTCGCGCGCCAAGCGGGCGATATCCAGGGCCTTGCCGCAGTTGTTGCGCTTGATCAGCGACGTGACCTCGATCACGTTTTGGTGCTCGTCCTTCATGCGGCCCACGCGCAGCGCGGCCTGCAGGCCCAGGGCGATATCGGTCTGCATGTCGGCCAGCTTCTTCTGGATCAACTGGTTGGCGGCCAGCGGCCGGCCGAACTGCTTGCGGTCCAGCGTGTACTGGCGCGCGGTGTGCCAGCAGGCCTCGGCCGCGCCCATGGCGCCCCAGGCAATGCCGAAGCGCGCGCTGTTCAGGCAGGTGAACGGGCCCTTCAGGCCGCGCACCTCGGGGAAGGCGTTCTCCTCGGGCACGAAGACGTCGTCCATGACGATCTCGCCGGTGATCGAGGCGCGCAGGCCCACCTTGCCGTGGATGGCCGGGGCGGACAGGCCCTTCATGCCCTTGTCGAGGATGAAGCCGCGGATCTGGCCCACGGTGCCGGATGGCTCGACTTCCTTGGCCCATACCACGAACACGTCGGCCACGGGGCTGTTGGTGATCCACATCTTGTTGCCCTTGAGGCGATAACCACCATCGACCTTATAGGCACGCGTGGCCATGCTGCCGGGGTCGGAGCCGTGGTCGGGCTCGGTCAGGCCGAAGCAGCCGATGTACTCGCCCGATGCCAGCTTGGGCAGGTATTTCTGCTTCTGCGCCTCGGAGCCGAATTCGTTGATCGGCACCATCACCAGCGACGACTGCACGCTGGCCATGGAGCGGTAGCCCGAGTCCACGCGCTCGATCTCGCGCGCCACCAGGCCGTAGCTGACGTAGTTCAGGCCCGCGCCGCCGTACTCGGTGGGGATGGTGGGGCCGAGCAGGCCGAGCTCGCCCATCTCGCGGAAGATGGAGACGTCGGTCTTCTCGTGGCGGAACATCTCCAGCACGCGCGGCGCCAGCTTGTCCTGGCAGTAGGCGTGGGCGGCGTCACGGATGGCGCGCTCGTCCTCTGTGAGCTGCTGGTCGAGGTGAAAGGGGTCGTCCCATTGGAAGGCGGCGCGGGTCATGGTGTCTCCAGTGCTGATGGATGATGAATCTGGGTGGGATCAACCTATGCATTGCAGGCATGAAAGATTGATGGCTGGGATCGTACCCCCTTGCTATCGTTGATGGCAAGCGAGTAATTTTCATCAAGAAATGACGTTTACGAATATATGGATAAGATGTCCGGCATGCGACGACATCTGCCATCCACCCAGGCCCTGGCCTGTTTCGAGGCCGCCGCGCGGCACGAAAGCTATACCCGCGCCGCACAGGAGCTGGCGCTGACGCAAAGCGCCGTCTCGCGCCAGATCCTGGCGCTGGAGGATCAGTTGGGCGTGCAGCTGTTTCGGCGCACGCGCCACGGCGTGGTGCTTACGCCCGCCGGGCGCCACTACGCGCGCCAGGTGGCGCGCTGGCTGCAGGCGCTGGAGCAGGGCACTCTGGATGTGATGGCGCACCAGGGCCAGGGCGGCGCCATCTCGCTGGCGGCGGTGGCCACCTTTGCCACACGCTGGCTGATACCGCGCCTGCCGCAGCTGGCCGCGCGCCACCCGGAGATCGTCGTGCATATCGAGACCCAGACGCGGCCCTTCCTGTTCACCGACACCGGCTTTGACGCGGCCCTGTACGCGGGCACGCCCGAGCAGGTCGCCAACTGGCCCGGCGTGCAGGCCCAGCTGCTGATGCCCGAGGATGTACTGCCCGTGTGCAGCCCGCGCCTCCTGGAGCAGGCGGCAGAGCAGTCGGGCATGCCGCGCGGCACCGGGCGCGCGCACCAGGGTTTGGCGCCGCAGCTACTGGCGCGCATGCCGCTGCTGCAGCAAAGCACCCGGCCCTATGGCTGGCAGCAGTGGTTCGAGGCCATGGGCGTGCAGGACGCGCCGCGTGCGCTGGACGGGCCGCGCTATGAACTTTTCTCGATGACGGCCGTGGCCGCGGCCCAGGGCCTGGGCGTGGCGTTGATACCGCCCATGCTGATCGAGGCCGAGATGGCGCGCGGCGAACTGGTCGTGGCCTGCGCCCGGCCGCTGCGCGGCGAGCGCGGCTACTACCTCGTCAGCCCGGCGCAGCCCCAGCCGCCAGCACTGGCAGCGTTTGCGCGCTGGCTGCAGGACATGGTGGCGGCCGGGCCTGTCGCCTAATGGGGTGCGGCGGTCCGTTGGTTCAGCGCTGTGGCATGTCCTTGGCGGAATAGCCCCGTCGGGTGGTATCGGCGGCATGGATGCGTCCCAGGCCTCCCAGGCGGCGCGCAGCGCGGCCAGCCGTTCGGGTTCTTGCCTGGGCAGGTTGGCGCGCTCGCGTTCGTCGCGTGGATTTGCATCCGGTGCGGGTGATTGGCCCATTGCGCGCCGCGCGTGCTCGCAATACCCTGTCGCCTACGTGGCGCGGGTGATGTGTCCGTGGAACATTGCCGGCGCCGCGCAATCCCAATCCATAAAGGAGAACGCCATGGCCACCGCTCAGCCCATGTACCACGCACCCACGTTCGAACCCACGGTAGACGAGATCGCCACGCTCAAGCAGCTTGAAATGGGCGAGGCCATCGCGGTGCCCGATGCGCTCAAGCATCATCTGTCGGGGCGGCTGCTGGATTGGGGTTACATCGGCAAGTCACCGACGGGGGTTTTTCATATCACCGACACGGGGCGCAAGCTGATCCGGCGCCAGGACAACTGACCGCGCTGGGGTCAGATGCAGAAGTACTTGCGCATGCGTTGCAAAATGTTAATATCCACTCGCGGTAGTAACTGAATGTGCACACGCTGCGTCCTGATCGGATGTGGTGATTGCGGGCGGAGCCGATTCCTGTCAATGGTGCCTATTGCAGGCACACAGGTGCAGGAAATGGTTGCGCCGGCGGTGGTCGGATTCATGCTGCACCATGGCCGGGCCAGGGGCTCAGCCGGCGTGCAGGCAATACGGCCCTTGTTGCGCATGCGGGCGCCGCAAGGTTGGCAGGATCTTCCGCAGGCAGCGTATCTGCGGGGCCTGGGCTTCGATTGGCGTAGCCCCGGGGCAGGTGCCAGGCACTTTGCCGCTGCCATGGTGGAGAGGCGCACAATGAGCGGGTCAGGAGGCAGATGGTCATGATGACGTGCATTGCACACATACACCGCCAACCGGCGGAGCCGCCCGTGGAGCCCGACGTTCCCGCGCCACCCCCCGAGCCAGCGGACACGCCGCCCCACCTGGGGTGATGAAACGCTGAGCAGTACAGCCCCGCTTGCGGGGCTTTTTCGCATCTTGGCCCAAAGAAAAAGCCGCACGTTCTGGGAACTGTGCGGCCTTATTCGTGGTGCCCGGGGCCGGAATCGAACCGGCACGCCTTGCGGCGGGGGATTTTGAGATTGAGTCCCGAGACTAGCATGAAACCACGCTGGAACCCGCAGAGCCTTGCTGCACTTGGTTTTCCAAGAGGCTAGCTCCGTTTAGCCTTACGCCTAGACCAGACCCATTGCGGCAGACATTCCGATGCTGTGGCTCCTGGCTGGTTCCTGCGTTCGATCCCGAACTAGGAGGTGTCATGGCTAAGATCAAACTCACCAAATCCGCTGTCGATACGGCAGGAATCACCGGCAAGGACTACGAACTGCGGGACACCATTGTCCCCGGCTTTCTCTGCAAAGTCACCGCCCACGGCCGCAAAGTCTTCATGCTCCAGTACCGCACGAACTGGGGCGAGCGTCGCAAGCCGAAGATCGGCCAGTTCGGCGAACTGACCGTCGAGCAGGCGCGGTCGATCGCCCAGGACTGGCTGGCCGACGTGCGCAAAGGCGACGACCCCAGCGCCGCCAAGCTGGCCGCCCGCATGGCTCCGACGGTCAAGGAACTGTGCGGGCAGTTCATCGAGGAATACTCCAAGCCGCGTAACAAGCCCCGGACGGTCGATTCCTACCAGGGCTACATCGACCGGCACATCCTGCCCGCCCTGGGTAGGCTCAAGGTGCCGGACGTAATGCGGACGCACATCACCACGCTGATGAAGGACAAGGCGAAGATCGGCGTCACGGCCAACCGGGTTCTGGCCTGCCTACGCAAGATGTTCAACATGGCCGAGGTGTGGGGCTACCGGCCCGACGGCTCCAATCCGTGCCGTCACGTTCCAAAGTACAGAGAGGACGGCGAGACGCGGTACATCAACAACGAGGAACTGGGGCGACTCTATGCGTACCTCGACCGTGCGGATGCCCTGGGGCTGGAGCATCCGACCGTGACGCTGGCGGTTCGCCTGCAATTCGAGTTTTCCGCGCGGATGACCGAAATCCGCACGCTCGAATGGGCTTGGGTCGATTTCGAGAATCGCCGAGTCGTCTGGCCTGACAGCAAGACGGGTGATATGTCCAAGCCGATGAGCGAGGCGGCGTACCAGTTGCTGCTCAATGCGCCCCGCATCGACAGTTCGCCTTACGTGTGTCCGGCCATCTTTGATGTCAAGAGGCCATTGCCCGACAGTACGTACTACAACGGCTGGAAGCGCATCCTGGGCCGCGCAGAGGTAGCGCACGTCGGGACGCACGGCATCCGCCATCGCGCGGCGACCGACATTGCCAACTCCGGTATTCCCATCAAGGTCGGCATGGCGCTGACTGCGCACAAGACCGTCACGCAGTTCATGGCGTATGTCCATGCAGAGGATGACCCAGTGCGGGCCGCCGCCGAGAAGGTGGCCACCCTGCGCCGGGGCGCCATCGACGGCCAGGCCCAGGCTGCGCCGACCCCGGCGGCGCCCGCCTCAGTTCTGGCTGTCGCGGACGGCGAAAAGACCCGTACAAGCCAGGGCAACTATCGCCCGTATCGCCATCGCAAGAGTCCCACGCGCGCTGTGCCGCCCGGCACGAAGCGGGCCAGTTCGCCGCCAACGAAGGCGCCGGAAACGGTCATTGCGTGAGCTGCGGGTGTCCGGTCTGTCGCCATACTGTTGCGATAGGTTGGGCATCCCGCCCCGCGGTTCCTTTGTCCCTTGACTTAATTTCGTCAGTAAACGAAAATACCATGTACCGCATCGAGCACTACCTGACAACCGACGAGCAGAAGGATGTCTACGACGATTGGCTGCGGCGCTTGCGCGATGCGCAGGCCAAGGTGGCGATCATCCGGCGCGTGACCCGCGTCGAGCGAGGCAACTTCGGCGATCACAAGTTTTGCCGCGATGGTGTGTGGGAACTGCGCATCGACGCCGGGCCGGGCTACCGGGTGTATTACGGCCTGGCAGGCCAGCAGTTGGTGCTGCTGTTGTGCGGCGGCGATAAGCGCACGCAGGATGCGGACATAGCCCGGGCGGTGGCGTATTGGCAGGACTGGCAACGGAGAGGCGACGAATGAGAAGCAGACCCCATGACGAAGCGATGGCCGAACTGTTCCGCGACGATCCGGCGCTCGCGCTCGAAGTCATCAATGGCATCCTGGCCGATGGCGACCAGGCCGAGCTGATGACCGTGCTACGCCAACTCGCGCAGGCCGTAGGCGGCGTGCAGGCGGTGGCAGAGCAGGCGCACCTGAATCCGACTCAGCTTTACCGCACGCTGTCGCCCAAAGGCAATCCTGCACTCAGCAGCCTGTCAGCCATTCTCAAGGCAATGGGCTTGCGCTTGGCGGTGCAGCCGCTGGCCGCGCCGCCGTCCGCGCACGCGGCTTGATTCCCTGCCGGGGAGCGGCACGCCGATTCTCGTATTACGGGCTTCCATCGCTGACGCCTTCGGCTTAGCTCGTTGAACTGATCGGCTGCGTGTGTTTCTGCGCGGCGTCTTGCTGGGGCAGCGCATTTCCTCTATTGCGACCGCTGCGAAAAATTCGCGCCGCAACCCCCTGCTATTCCCAGGGCAGGGCATCCGTGACGAGATGATTTGGGTCAAGCCTGACGTTCGCAGATGCCGTTGTGAGGGACAAAGCCTCTGGCGGCAAATTGCCCCGAACAACTGCAATGCGACCCTTCAGCTTTGCAGCTGGCGTCTTGTGAAAACGCCCAAGTTGACCCACCTGTTGCGCGGCCTTGTTCGCGAGCTCCCGGAGTTCATCCGTGCTCGCGCCGCTCGTGGCTGCGCTCTCCAATTGCCGAACTTGCGTCCGAACTTTGGACTGCTTTTGGGGACTCAATGACGGCTTGCGGTTCACGGTCAGCTTCGTCGCGATCATCGCCTGTGAAGCCGAGAAAACCTCATGTTTCTTACGGCTCGCCTTCAAGCCGTGCTGAGCGAGCATTCCATAGACTTGGGCAATGACCCAAGTCTGAGTTTCCTTATCCAAATGTGTCGCTGATGACATTGCCATGTCATCCACATAACGGGAATAGGTGATGCCTCGCTGAGCGAACTTTGCATGTAGCCAGGGCTCGTACCGCCACATCACGAGATTCGCTAAAAATGAACTCGTAATGGCCCCTTGGGGAACATAGCCGTCCTTTGTGGTGAGTCTCGTCAGAAGCTTGGCAACGTCAGGAGAGAATCTGAAGAAGCCACACCACACGTCTTCAACAAAGGCTGCGCTCACAGAAGGAAAAAATCCCTTCACGTCTTCGCAGATCAGTATCTGCTTGCCCTTGTGAATAGATGCGTTTGTGACATAGTCACGTCCCTTCAAACTACCTTGCAAGTATTCTGGAAAATTCACCTTGGAGAAGACATTGAGCTTTAAACGCTGATGGATCTCTTTGAGTTGCCCCATCGCGTCAAATGTCTGTCTGGTAGATCCCGGCTTTGGCTTCACGGTGCGCCACATGCCATTGGCTCGATCAGCCAGTTCTACCAGTGATTGCGCATCCCAGCGTAGGCCGCGAGCCAGTGCAGCAATGCTCTTGATGGGATTAGACCGATACCTCGGCTTGATCAGGTAAAGGTCCATTCAGAAGCTCCAATGCGGTGATTGCCAGTTGACCAGCAAGGTCTCGATTCAAGTGTCCGAGCTCCCCTTCTTCCGCGCCCAAGAAGAAAAGAATCTCTACCGGCATAGCGAGCGCAGCGGCAATCCGTTGCAGAGTGGACAAAGGCGGGTCGCGTCGGCCGCGCTCAAGCAGCGAGAGATAGGACACTGAGATACCAGCCCGCTTTGCCAGCGCAGCTTGGGAGAGCTTGCGCTTGGACCGAGCGAGTTGAATAGCCTGTCCGATGTTCATATGTGAGTCTCACAAAACTAAGAATGGGCTTGGGGTGCCCATGACGGCCTCACAGCCAGTCTCGGATATTCGTCGCGATACTGACGAATGCCGCGATGGCCTGGAGGGTGCGCACCTTCAGCGTTTCCGCATCCGTTGCGCTCTGGAGTTGGTCACAGAGCTGTTCTAGCTTCGAGACTTCACGATCCAGTTCCTTCATAGCACCAGTGTCGAGTTGGCTTCTGCATGCATCGCAAGCCTTCTTCAAGCTATTGATGTGATTTTCCAAGATTTGCTTGTCCATTTAGGACCTCCTTTACACAAGGCACCATTGCCCTGCTTCCCCCGTTTCAAGGCAGCGCCGTAAAGGAGCCAACTCGACACCAACCAAGCCCACCACAGTTGCACGCTGCTGGCTCAACCTTCCCCCTCGCTGAGCAAGAAGCCGTATGGTCTTCGCACTCTGAGAGTTCCGATCGTCCAGCTGGCCACAGTAAGCTGAGCCAACTGTGCCGCGTTACAAGCCACGCCTACTGTCTGCGTAGCGGACTTCATTAACTAAAGCCCTGATCACTGAGCGTTTGCCTTTTCGGGTCGGGAACAACAAATCTTCTGAACCGCAGCAGCACGATCACGTGCTGCCGGCTCGCATTGTACGCACAGCCAAGACTAAATTTTGACTGTCAGTACGTTTTAAATGTAACTTTTTGCGTCTTCGTTGCGCTGTTGGGCAAAGAGCTGGGATAGCCAGCATGGACTCCCTGCTCGGGGTAAGGGGGCTGTCTCCCAAGGGTGAGGTGCATATCGAACACCGAAGTCCGGGCGTCCCCGGCCACTGGGAGATGGCCGGTCGCGCTGTCGTGCTGCGCATCGAGCCGCCTGCGGCGTCTCGCCCCTGACGGGCTTCCATCGTTCCCTCGCTCCGCTCGGCTGACGCCTGCGGCCCGGCTTCCAGCTTCGGGCCTGCGCGCTTCGCTTGCCGTGCGGTTCGGCACACAGGGAGGGCCGTTGCCATGTCCAGCCGTCTTCCCTGACTTCATCACCTTGTCCGCGACTGTAGCCCGCGCCCGTGCGCCGTCAAGGCGCGCAGGGCCGTGTCCTCGGCTTCGCCTGCGGGCCGCACCAACCCTGCGCTTGCCTCCTTGACGGCACCCGTTCGCGCGCTCCTGACCGTCGCGGGCGATGAACTCAGGAAAGACGGTGGCAACAGGGCCAACCGGGTTCCTCGTGCCGACCGCACCGAACAGCCGAAAGGCTGGGCTTCCGAATCTAGGAATCCGGTGTGCGGTGTGAACAGCAAACCTCTTTTTGTCAGGAGAAAGACCATGCAACTCGCATCCCGTTTCGCTTCCCACTCCCCGGCACTGCGCAGCGACTACCCGCTGTCGGATGACCAGATTCGCAAGGTGGCCCCGTCCATCTTCGCGGACGCCCCGCACCAAAGCCGTTCCGAGCGGTACGCCTACATCCCCACGGCGGCGGTGCTGACCGAACTCCGCAAGGAAGGGTTTCAGCCCTTCATGGTGACGCAGACCCGCGTGCGCGATGAAGGCAAGCGCGAGCACACAAAACACATGCTGCGCCTGCGCCACGCCAGCCAGATCAACGGCGCGGAGGCTAACGAAATCGTGCTGCTGAACTCGCATGACGGCACCAGCAGCTATCAGATGTTGGCCGGAATGTTCCGCTTCGTTTGCAGCAATGGTCTTGTGTGCGGCGACACCGTGGCCGATGTGCGCGTGCCCCACAAAGGTGACGTGGCCGGTTCTGTCATCGAAGGAGCTTTCGAGGTGTTGAGCGGCTTCGAGCGGGTGAAGGAATCCCGCGATGCCATGCGTGCGATCACGCTGGACGAAGGTGAAGCCGAAGTGTTCGCCCGTTCCGCGCTGGCGCTCAAGTACGACCCCACCGACAGCAAGCCCGCGCCCATCACCGAATCGCAAATCCTGATGCCGCGCCGGTTCGATGACCGCCGCCCCGACCTGTGGAGCGTGTTCAACCGCACGCAGGAGAACTTGACCAAAGGCGGATTGCATGGCCGCAGCGCCAACGGACGCCGCCAGCAGACCCGACCCGTACAGGGCATTGATTCCGATGTGCGCCTGAACCGCGCCCTGTGGCTGCTGGCCGATGGCCTGCGCCAGTTGAAAGCCTGAACCGCTCCCCCGCCGGAGGGGCGGTTCCCCTCCATTCCCTTGTTTCACTCGATTGGAGATTCACCATGAACGCCGTTACCCAAACCGAAGCCCGCGCCATCCAAACCCCTGTGCTGGAAGCCGCCGACCCGACCAAGAACCTGATTCTGGTTCCACTGTCGCGGCTGGTGCTGCGCCCCACGGGCCGCAACGTGCGCAAGACTCCGCGCATGTCCATCCCCGAGCTGGCCGCATCCATCCAGCGTGTGGGCCTGTTGCAAAACCTGATCGTGATTGCATCCGCCGATGGCGAGCATTACGAAGTCGTGGCCGGTGGCCGTCGCCTCGCCGCGTTGAAGCTGCTAGCGAAGAAACACCGTATCAGCAAGGAATGGGAAGTGCCTTGCCTGCTGGTGGCCGATGGCACCGCCCGAACCGCCAGCCTGACCGAGAACGTGCAACGCGAAGCCATGCACCCCGCAGACCAGTTTGAAGCCTTCGCGGCACTGGTAGCCGAAGGCCGCCCCATCGAGGACATTGCAGCGGATTTCAGTGTCACGCCGCTGGTGGTGCAGCGTCGCTTGAAGCTGGCGAATGTCTCGCCGCGCCTGATGGGCGACTACCGGGCCGATGCCGTGAGCCTTGACCAGTTGATGGCCCTTTCCATCACCGACGACCACGCCGCGCAGGAAGCCGCTTTCTACGATGCGCCGACGTGGCAGCGAAGCCCGTCCGCCTTGCGTGACCGTTTGACGGAGCGCGAAATCGACGCCTACCGGCATCCGCTGGTGCGTTTCGTCGGGCTGGATAGCTACGAGGCCGCTGGCGGTGGCGTGCGCCGCGACCTGTTCGCGGAAGGCGATGCGGGCGTGTATTTGCTTGATGCCGCGCTGCTGGAACGGCTGGCACAAGACAAGCTGGCGGGCATCGCTGCCACTGTCCGCGCCGAGGGTTGGGCCTGGGTGGATGCCACGCCGGGCGTGACCCATGCCGATCTGCAAGCCTTCCAGCGTGCCCCGAGGGAACGGCGCGAACCCAACAAGCGCGAAGCGCAGCGGATTGGGAAGCTGCAAGCCAGGATGCAGGAGCTGGGCGTTGCCCTCGATGCCGCGCTGGACGCGGAGGATGAGGACAAGGCCGACGCCTTGCAGGAGGCAGGTGAAGCCGTGGGCGAACAATTGCAGGCGCTGGAAGATGGCTTGCAGGGCTACGCCGCGAGCGTGAAGGCCGCAGCCGGTGCCATCGTCACCATCGACCGCAACGGCGAGGCCGTGATTCATCGCGGCCTGATGTGCGAGGCCGAGGCCAAGGCGCTGCGCACGCTGGAACGACTGCGCCAGTGTTTCGGCGGCGAGGACGCCGAGAACGACGACGAGGGCGAGGATGCCGAGGACGCGCCCAAGGCCGCCGCCATGTCCGACCGGCTGGCGCAACGCTTGAGCGCCCACCGCACGGTGGCGCTGCAAATCGAAGTCGCCCGGCATCCGCAGGTGGCACTGGCCGCGCTGGTGCATGGGATGGTGCAGACCGTTCTGCAAGGCCGTCACTGTGGTCACGACCAGCCGCTGGGCGTGAGCCTGAAACTGCAAGACCGGCTGGAAGGCATGGCCCCGGATTGGCCGCAATCATCCGCCACCGCGGCCCTGCGCGAACTGCGGCAGGTGGCAGGCGAAGCCTTGCCGCAGGACAGCGCCGAACTGTTCGCAGCACTGCTGGCGATGGAGCAAGGCGAATTGGTCAAGCTGCTGGCCGTGTGTGTGGCCTCGACGGTGGACGTGGTGACGCCCCGCGCCACGCCGCACCCGCCCGGTGCTGAACTGGCGCAGGCCGTGGGTCTCGACATGGCCGCATGGTGGCAGCCGACCGCAGAAGGCTACTTCAAGCACGTTCCGAAAGCCGCGATCCTGCAAGCCGTGGGCGAGTACGCGCCGGAGCACGTCGCCCGGCTGGCGAAGTTGAAGAAGGCTGACATTGCCAGCGAAGCGGAACGGCTGGCGAGCGGCACGGGCTGGATGCCCGCCATCTTCAAGACCGAAGACCCGGAAGGTGCGCCGAAGGAAGCGCAGGAGCGCGACGCCCCGGAGGGTGCCGAGGCAATGGCGGATAAACCCGCCGTGGCGCTGGCCGCTTGACCCACGCCGGAAGGCAAGCGCTTCGGCCTCGACCGGGGCGCTTCGCTGGTAAGGAGAACCGTCCATGATTTGCACCACCACCACCAGCCGCCCGCGCATAGCGGCGATCTATGCCCCCGGCACGGTGCGCGCCCGCCGCTGGCATGGCGACGGCGACGTGCGCGGCTACCGCCCGCCCTCGGGCTGGTCGGCCCGCGCCGACCTCACGGACATTCACCCCATCACGGGCCGTGCCTTGCCGCGTGCCGTGTGGTGGCTCATCGAGATGAAGGAATAGCCGTCATCAGCACGGGCCCCGGGCTGTTCAGTCTCGGGGGCGATAAAAAAACCGGGGCGCGGCAGCCGCCGCGCCCCGATTCAACACCCAACGGCCGCAGCAACGGCACGCAAAGCGTCACGGTGCTAATGGCTGTGCTGGTGATGCACATCGGGAAAATGCGGATGGCTGTGCGTGATGGGCGCATGCCGGTGCGGATGCGAATGTGGCTCCACGCCGTCCCACGGGAAGTCGTGTGCATGGCGATGGTGTTCGTCATGCACATGCCGATGGGTGTGATCCAGCGGCTCATGCGTGTGCAGGTGTTCGTGCCGCTCGGTCAGGTGCAGCCAGACGCCCACGCCCATCAGCGCGGCCGCCAGCCAGAACGCCATCGTGCTCGGCTCGTGAAAGCCGGCGATGGCAATGACTGCGCCAATGAAGGGCGCGGTGGAAAAGTACGCCCCCGTGCGCGCGGAGCCGAGGCCGCGCAGCGCCAGTACGAATAGCACCAGGCTGACTCCGTAGCCTGCCAGCCCGACGCTCATGGCCTGGACCATGCGCGGCCAGGCGGGCAGCGTGGCACCCAGCGCCATCGCCAGCGCAAGGTTAGTGAGGCCGGCCACCAGCCCCTTGGTGCCCGCAATGAAAACGGCATCGGCGGCCGATACCTTGCGCGTCAGGTTGTTGTCCACGGCCCAGCACAGGCAGGCGCCCGCCACGGCGAGACTGCCGAGCGTGCTGCTTGATGGCGTGTCGCCGTGGCGCGGCCACGCCAGCAGCAGGCCGCCCGCCACGATACAGAGCATGCCCAGCACGATGCGCCGGTCGGCGTTCTCACGGAACACCACCCACGCCAGCACCGCCGTCAGCACCGATTCCAGATTGAGCAACAGCGACGCATCGGCCGCCGAGGTATGGGCCAGACCCATCACGAGCAGCACGGGGCCGAGCACGCCACCGCTGGCGATGGCGCCGAGCAGCCAGGGCCAGTCCCGTGCGGGCAGGCCGGGCGCGGCGAAGCCGCGATCCCTGATGAGGCGCACCACCCACAGGCCGATGCCGCTGCCCAGGTACAGCAGGCCGGCGAGCAGGATCGGAGAAATGTCGCCCGCAAGCTGCTTGGCGAAAGGCGTGCTGGCGCCGAACAGCAGCGCGGCCCCCAGCGCCGCGAGGATCGAGGGATGGCCCGTCATGGATCAGCCGATGAATCAGTCGTCAAGAATGTCACCTTACACCGGATTCAATGGTTGCGATTCCAGTGAGTGGCCGATTGCAAAAAGGCGGGCCGGCGCACGCGCCGCCGGGCTTTCGGGTTGCGTCCCGTGCCGTCTTCGTCGTCACGGCCATTCGGCGTCAATCCCTCCCGCCTTCGCGCCTGCGGCGCTGCGCGCTTTGCTTGCCTCCAGGGGATCGGCGCAAGGCCCATCCCCGCCGCGCGATGCTTGGCGCCCCTGGGGGAGCCGAACCGGCATGCGCCGGATCGGCCAGGCCAGCGCCCCACCACTCGGGCAGGACTTGGCGGATACGCCGGGGCTTGCTGCGACAGGTTGTGCAAATGCGTGCCGCCCTCGACGCTGGCGGTTCGTTGCCTGGCCGTCACGAAGGACGGTTCTCGCGGATTCACGGATATGGCCGCCCGGCCTTGCCGTGGAGTTCCACACCACGCCTCAAGCGTGGCCGCCGCAGGGCGGGTGAGGGGCGCGTTGCCGCCAGTCGTTGGGGATTGGCCTTGCCCGTGTCAGGGGGCGTGCCGTTGGAATCGTCGTGCGGGGATGCCGAGCTGGCCATGCCTCCTTTCGGAGTTGGATCGGCCCAAGGCGTCCTTGTCTGGTTGTGAATCCTGGCGGTGGCGCGGGCTTCGTGTCTGCAACCTTCCAGCCCAAATAATTTCCCCTGCGCTGCGCACATTCCTCGCGGGACAAATTATTGGGGCTTGCAGGTGCTTCACTGCGTTGCGCCCGCAAGCGGTGCAGCCCGCCCGTCCCCCGCCGGTCGGATCACAACAAGGACGCGATGGGCGCGAACCTTGTTCAACCGTAAGGAGATTCATCATGGCAACCATCGGCACCTTCACCGCGGACAAAGACGGCTTCACCGGCACGCTGCGCACCCTGACCCTCAACATCAAGGCCAAGCTGGTTCCCAACGACAAGGGGGACAACGAGCACGCCCCGGATTACCGCGTGCAGGCGTCAGGCTTCGACATCGGCGCGGCGTGGAAGAAGGTCAGCAAGGCCGAACGGCCCTATGTGTCCGTGACCCTTGACGATCCCTCGTTTCCGGCCACGATCTATGCCCGGCTGATCGAGGAGGAAGACGGCACGCATACGTTGATCTGGTCACGCAGCAAGCCCCAGGCGGCCTGACGGCCGCCCAGCGCCCCGCCTGAGCGGCGGGGCGCGGTGCTGCTTTCGCAGCACGGCATGAAGGCAACATCGTCACTGGAGCGTGGCTCGTGTCGGTCCGCTTCCAATGTTGAGACTGTGGTTGCACGGACAGCATGGCGTGCCGGTGCTTCGCACCGCCGGGCTTTCGGGCTGGGCCCCGTGCCGGCTGCGCCGTCACGGCCATTCGGCTTCAATCCCTCACGCCTTCGCGCCTGCGGCGCTGCGCGCTTTGCTTGCCTCCAGGGGAAAGCCTTGCGGCTATCCCCGCCGTGCGACGCTTGGCGCCCCTCGACGCCGCCGAACCGGCTTGCGCCGGATCGGCGGGTATCGGCCATGAACAGCCCGTCGCAACGGCAGGTTGTGTGACTGCTTCAGACTGCGAGTAGACGTTCAAAGAGCGTCCGCCACAGACTGTTTTGCACCGAAAGCACTCGTCGAGGTTGCTTGAAAAGCGGCACGCTTTGGCATCAGCGCTGGGGACGTCTGTCTCGGAGCCGTGATGCTATTGTCAGTGGGCTCCTAACTCGACTCTGTAGACTGCCCAGAGCCCTTCTGCCTTCTGGTGCCAAAGAGGCAATGGAGCGCCTGTTCTGAGCCTGACCTAGTTGCGGCGAGTTCTTCGATCGTGGTCCAGTGCCAATTGCCGCTGCAACTTGATGCCAAGCTCTTCGCAAAGGCGCTGCTTGTCCTTGTAGGACACCTTGAACAGGTGGAGATGCTTCAGCGCCATTGAGCTCAGGAGCGCCTGAGAGAAAACATTCTTTTCGACAGACTTGTTCAGTGCCTTCAGTCGGGCGAAGGGGATGGCTTCGGGCAGATCGAGCTGATAGCTCATTTCAATGAGGTCGTATCCAAGAGAGTCGCTTTTCCCGACAACTGACGTAAGGGCACCTCTAAAAACCCACGATTTCCGCGCCGATGATGCGAGCAACCGCGATCAAGTTTTGAGATGCCTATTTTTTAGGCAAGACCGGCGTGTTTTGGGCGTTTTTCACCCATTTTTTCCCCGCTCCTCACGCATTCGCCGTTTTCAGGCGTGTCTCGCTCTTTGATGGGCTGGTGGCCGCCTTGTAGAACGCATCCACCCCG